>Ga0366817_10004_pt1 | contig 136668 bp, 124 predicted proteins | sample TotcelFGM3001N13_FD_207092 | JGI IMG/M metagenome (GOLD analysis project Ga0366817, IMG submission 207092) | Enriched cells from coal bed in the Powder River Basin, Montana, United States - Total cells FGM rep3 HSBNCT.FGM.300.1.N13 ...
AGCTGATCTTCAACGGGTTGGTCCAGTACATGACGGTACAAAAAGATGATGGTATTCAGGGCCTGCTTTTGAGTAGATGCAGATACCTGACCCCGGATGGCCGGATGGGCTTAAAAATGATTCGATGTGGGTTTTATCCATCTGTGCCGCATGGGTCTGACCCCCATGAAATTGGATTTATCGGACGATTTAGTCACAATAGGTTTGTTCCGTTCGATAGGCATAATGATGATAACGCAGTACCTGTCGTATCTGATCCATCAACTTCAGTTCGGGATCTGGCCTGAATTTTGTTTTGATTTCCATGTTATCGGATATAACCATGCAAACATGGATAATGAAAGATGATTTTTCCCATGTTTACTGTCTTGATATCAAAATAGGTGGAATTTTTTCCATGATATATCCGTGATAGATGGAAAGTTTTCCACCTATCAACAATGTTATGCGCTAGGTTGTGAAAAAGGTATTGAATATGAGGTTTAACTATCTATTTTCTATAATGATACTGGCCTTGTCGATTGCAGGCTGCGCAAGTACATCTATCAAAACTTACCGAGCGGCTGGAAAGCTAACAATTTGTGATGGAATAAATGGTGGTCTTGGGCATACAGCTATTTTACCTGAAACAGCATGGAGAAATGATCAAAAGGAATCAGCCAAAAGAGAATCAATGGCATTAGAAGTGGCATGTCGAAGCGGGCAAAACGATTGGCTGGCTCATTGAAAGCAAGAGTCCGGGCATCGATAAGATCCTTCCCTCCATGCGAACCGACATCATCTTGGACCATTCAGGCGCGGGTCGTCGGATTGTCATCGACACCAAGTTCAACTCCGTGGTGACACGTGGCTGGTATCGGGAAGAAACACTGCGAAGCGGATATGTCTATCAGATTTACTCTTACTTGAGGTCCCAGGAAGGCAACGGCGACCCGCTTGCGGCGAATGCTACGGGACTGCTCCTTCACCCCTCGGTAGGAGACATGGTTAACGAGGCCGTTATGATCCAGAACCATGAGATTCGATTTGCCACTGTTGATCTTGGAGCGACGGCAAATGAAATCAGAGGACAGCTTTTGCAGGTTCTGATTTGATAATGGCAGTGCCAATCGGCCAGGCCAGATTTGCTATCATTTTCAAAAGTACTGGAAAAGGATACAGTTCTATTTCTTCGTGAAAACCAACCACCAAAGATTGCCCAACCAGACACTTCAGCCGACCGCGTGGAGACACTGGTTTTTTCTGCACCTTCAGTATCGCGGATGGCTGAGTTTGGCGTTCGACAAACAATAAGAAAAAAGAGAAACAAGCATGATTAAGCCTGGTTCACGAGATATTAAAGTCAATATGCTTATCACTGGCGAGGAACTTGAGGAATTACAAAAACATACTTGGTCTATGGTGGAAGCTTTTGGTCTTGATCGCCGGGTTGAACAATATAAGGGGAAAAGGCCCATCGGTTTATATCGTTGGGACATGGACTGCTTGATTGATGTACTCAGTATAGCATTGGACGATCCAAAGGAATATCCAGACCGTAATAGTTCAGGCTACGTTGCTCTAAAGAATTTACGGGTAAGACTCAGGTCGGAATATGAAAGGAATTTTGGAGAATGAGCTGTATCCTGGATATTGATCTGGACTATTTCAACCTAATCGAGAATCCTGAGAAGCGGCTTCGAGAATTATTGGATTGGGGTAATCTGCGTATAGCTTTTATCGTTGAAAAGCATCACCAAGCTTTTTTCCGGTGGAAAGACCGTGTTAAAAGTGGAACCTTGACACCACCATCTCATATTTTACACGTTGACGAACATCACGACATGATGGACCAAAAGAGGGATACGAACATTGCTAATTTCATGTATCACGCAATGCGAACGTGGAAAAGCTGCCGAGTTCACTGGATTGTAGACCACCCGATTGATTCCCCTGAAATGTGGCTTGACGATGATGTGTGGATGTCATTCTCCCAAAGATTCAGCATGGGTTCTAACCGCCCACGTGGATGGCCTAAATCTGATATAGTTTCGATATGCACAAGTCCGGAATTTATTAATGACGATCTCCTAAAGCGACTATTAAAAACGTCCAAAGAATTCATGACGGGAAAATAGAGATCGGATATCGAAAAAACGAAATGCCGAACATCAGTTTCAACAAGGGCGGGCTGCGCCCGCCTGTTAAACTGCGCGTTAGCCAGCCCAGCAACACACGCTCATAGGACCTGGCACGATTATGTACTCAGGAAGGCGTATCGCAGATGTGACGTGCGTTTTAATCGGATCGGAGTTAGAATAGGCTCATGATGGACAGAGACCATGAACAAAGTATTCTGTTTGAAGTTCCGACTCCGCTCGGTTTTTGGGTGCGGGTAACCCGTTCCTACTGGGATTTGATTACCACGATCAAGCATCCGGTGATGGCGGGGCAAGAGTCCATTGTTAAGGATACTTTACAGACTCCAGCACAGATTCGGACAAGCCGCAGCGATGCATCTGTGTATCTCTTCTACCGGCAGGAACGAGCAGATAGATGGATCTGTGCCTTGGCAAAGAGGCTCAACGGTGAAGGCTTCCTGATTACGGCCTATCCCACGGAAGCAATAAAAGAGGGAGTAAAAGTATGGCCCAAGTAAAGCTGTTCTATGATCATGTGGGGAATACTTTAACGGTTTGGTTTGATAATCCCCAGGATGAATATATCTGCGAAGAAACCGGTGACGAAGTTGTGCTGATGAAGGATAAATCGGGCCGTGTCATTGGTTTTGAGAAACTCAATTTTTCTGTTGCCAAATCAGATCAATTGAGAGTTGCCTTTGAGACGGTCGCCGTCTGAAGAGCTTCTCAGCTAACCAGCCAATCAACCCGATGAGCAACCACGGAGCAAGTTGACCGGTTTTATCCGAAAGTCCGTTTTTTCAGGTTCAAAGGCCGCAGATCGTCTGTCCGCCTCAATCGTCCGATTTTCGGCCCGAAGTTTTGTTCTTTGAAAATCTGCGGTTACAGCGTTACAGACTACCCGCTGCCCGATGATTCGGCATCTGGTAAGGCAGCACCGAATAGACGTATTTCATGGCACACCCGCAATCCGGGCAACGCAATCCCTGTTTTCACGGGACTTCCGGTTTTGGCTCGGAAACCACAACATCAAAGCCATGCATCAGTTCAATGGATGCCCGGATGTGATCTGGCACTCCACCCGTGCATGAAACCATATAGCTTTCAAGATAAAAATTTTTGGGTGTGTTATCAGTCGGGGATGGCCCAAAAAGGCCTATCCCCTCCCTGCTGCCTTCCCAAAATCATTATCTTGAAAGCTATAGTAGAATTACCGTGGATACGACGACGAAACGGGTCTGACAATCCCCATTCTTCGGGTCTGATCCAACAGCGAATCCGGCTTTCCATCTCCCGCGATCCGGCCTTTCTCCATCAGAAGCAGACGGGTGGCCGGTTCCATGAACCAATCCAGATCGTGGGAAGAGACCAGAATGGTGTTTCCAGCCTGATGCAGATCGATGATGTGGGAAAGTATCTGAACCGTTCCGGTATAATCCAGATTGGAAAAGGGTTCATCAAATACCAGAATACATGGCTTCATTGCCAGAACACCGGCAATGGCGAGCCGTCTTTTTTCGCCGCCGGAAAGCTGGTGGGGCCGGTGATCCATTAAATGTTGCAGGCCGACTTTATCAAGTGCCGTGATGACCCGTCGATCGATCTCATCCCGGTCCAGCCCCAGATTCTCGGGTCCGAATGCCACATCCGCATAGACGGTTTCGCCAACGATCTGGCTGTCCGCATCCTGAAACACCATTCCAACCATTTTTCGGGCTCTCAGCACATCCCTTTCAACCGGTAGACCGTCGATGGAAACCATACCGCTGGAAGGCACCAGCAGACCGTTCAGATGCTTGATGAGTGTGGTCTTTCCGGAGCCATTCAGACCGGCCAGAATGACAAATTCTCCGGAATCGATGGACAGGCTGATATCCGTGAGACCGATTTGACCGTTTGAAAATTGATGGCTCAGATGGCGGATATCAATAATGGGCATGATGATGAAATATGGTGCAGAAAAATGATTCTATACGGACCGGATAACGGTTCGAACCACCCGGTAAATGGAAACCGCGGCCACAATTTTCAGGGCATCTCCAGGGAGAAACGGAATGCAGCCCACGGTCAATGCCTTGATCCAGGACATGCCGGTAAGGGTTTTCAACCAGATCACACCCGGCACATAAATCATGCAGGTGCCCATGATCATGGCAAGGACAAGAATCATGGAACGGGTCCCCAGCTTTTCAACGGTTTTCCCAACAATATAAACGGCTGGAAGAAATCCGATCAGATATCCGCCGGTCGGGCCAGCAAAGCGTCCGATGCCGCCGGTCCCACCCGAAAACACCGGCAACCCCAGTGCGCCTGCCAACAAATAAATCCCCACGCTGGCAGCCCCCCATTTTCCACCCAGCAACAATCCGGCCAGAAGCACAAACAGGTTTTGAAGAACAATCGGAACCGGACCGATGGGAATGGCGATGGCAGCACCGGCTGCCATCAACGATGCAAACAGCGCAGAATAAATGCTCATTCGAAACGAATCGGGTGATGAATCAGGGGTGGTGGGTTGCGGGTTCATGCTGTTCAAAACAGTCTCCAAATAAAATGGTTTTGCGGATTCCATCGGCCAGTTCAATGATCAGGCCACCGGTATCGTCGACATCAATAGCAATTCCCTCTACAGTCTGATCCGGCATGACGATGCGGACCGGTTTCCCCGGAGTCGAGGACAGGGTTTTCCAGTCAGAAACAACCTGACCGAGATCCATATGGCTCAGATAGTCCTTCAGAGCGGTCATGAACCGGGATAGCAGATCTTTCCGGCTCCAGGATCTTCCGGTCAACTGCCGAAGGGAACAGCAATTGGGTTCGTCTGTAGGCGGATCATTGTTCACATTGACCCCAATTCCCACATTCAGATAATAAACCATATCGGCCTCCGTCTCCATTTCCGAAAGCATGCCGCACAGCTTTTGACCATCCACCAGGATGTCGTTGGGCCATTTCACCCGTGCGTCGACGCCGGTCCATTCCCGGATCACACGGCACAGCACAACTGACACCGCAAACATGTGGCGCATGCCATAGGACAGAGGCACCTGAGGTCGCAGTACAATGGTCATATACAGCCCGCCTGCTTCAGACACCCAGACACGTTTCATTCGGCCCCTGCCATTTTTCTGACGATCTGCGACAACAACCGTAAACGGAGCACACCCGTTTCGGGCAAGATCCCTGGCCGTATCCATGGTCGATTCGATTTCCGGAAAGTAGTGGATCAGAAATTCTTTTTCCTTAAATTCCCATGGATAGGGAATATCGGGTGAATCAATCAATCGATACCCTTTGGGCGTCGATTCAATGGTATATCCTGCCTGTTGTAGCTTTTGAATATGCTTCCACACCGACACCCTGGATATATCCAGTTGTTCACGGATCGCTTCTCCGGAAATCACCCCATCACGGGATCTTAAAATATTCAGTATGTCGGCTTTCATATCGCTCCAATGCTGTTAACCCTATTTAATATATCGGTTAACGAATAATCAATAAAATTATCAGAAATCCGGTGTATAAGCGTTCAACGATTTATGATCGTGATTTGCATACGGTTATTTTCTGGCGCGTTCGTACTGAACGGGCCAGGAAGCATCGATACCGAGAGACCGCGCGGCATGAAGCGGCCAATAGGGATCACGCAGCATTTCCCTTCCCAGAAAAACCGCATCGGCATCACCGCACACAAGCGTCTGCTCGGCCTGTTCCGGTTCCGTGATCAGCCCCACCGCCGCCGCAGCCACCCCTGCCTCCCGACGAATGGCCTCAGCAAAGGGCACCTGATAACCTGAAGTAAACGGAATTCTGGCGTCCGGCACAAGTCCACCGCTGGAGCAATCGATCAAATCAATCCCGATGTCACGCAATCGCCTGCATAAAATGATTGACTGGGCCAAATCCCATCCGCCGTCAACCCAGTCTGTCGCCGAAATCCGAACAAACACCGGCAGCCCAGATGGCCAGACATTTCGGACAGCCTGAGCGACCTGAAGGGGCAACCGCATGCGGCCCTCGATATCGCCGCCGAATTCATCCTGACGGTGATTGGAAAGCGGTGACAGGAATTCATGCAGCAGATAGCCATGTGCCATGTGAATCTCAACGACCTGAAATGAAGCGGAGAGTGCCCACTCGGCCGCTTCGGCAAATCTGTCGACAAGTGCCGCGATCTCGGATTGTTCCAGCGCACGGGGTGTGGGATGACTGGCTGAAAACGGGATGGCGCTGGGTGCAACCGGCTGCCACCCCTTTGTACCAGCGATTAATGGATGCCCGCCTGCCCAGGGTACATCTGTGGATGCTTTGCGTCCGGCATGGGCGAGCTGAATACCGGCGACGGCCCCCTGAGAACGGATAAATTCCGCGATCCGCTGAAACGCCTTTGCCTGCCCGGTTGTCCAGATGCCGGTATCGCATGGCGAAATCCGCCCTTCCGGAACAACGGCCGTGGCCTCTGTCATCACAAGGCCGGCCCCGCCGGTTGCGCGACTGCCCAGATGCACCAGATGCCAGTCCGTGGGCATACCATCCTGGCAGGAATACTGGCACATCGGGGATACAAAGATGCGGTTTCTGAAATTCAGTTCCCGAAGTGTCAGAGGTGAAAACAGCTTGCTTGTCATCTGCGGTAACTCCTTAATCAGTGGTCAGCGGTTAGTGGTCAGTGGTCAGTGGCCGGTAACCATTCGGGGTGTTTTGTGAAATATTTGTTTATGGGGTTATGGTTGAATGTTTGATAACTGTCATCTCTATCTTAAAAGCGATAGCCCTGTGCCAAAAATTGAATTTCATCCGTGACAAATACTTGACGCATAGTCAGCTTGACATTATTTTGATTTTATAACAGGAATAATTTCTATTTACTACAAAAAGATGGAAGACAGAAGTCAGGATTCAGGATTCAGGATTCAGAATTTATTGGAAAAACGGTAAATGGCATTTTTATATAGAGGAATTAACGTACCTAAATTATTCAGGAGAGATATCATGCTGGAACTGTCTGAAATTCGAAATGATCAACATCTGGTGAATGCCATTGACTGGGACATGACACCTGAAGAAGCCGTTCGTTTGTATCTGGAATGGGGAAACAACTGGGCAAGCGGCAATTATGTCATCCGCTCCAAAAACGATGTGTCCCATTATTTTGTGGTCAACACATGGCGGGGTTTTCCGGTCATTTATCTGGTGAAACGGAACTCGGAAGAAGCCGTGGATCTGGCAAAAATCGAGATGCCCGATGGCCTGAAAAACCGCTTTATGGACTCCATTGGCCACAACAAAGGCGTCTATGCGGTTGAGGGAGAGGTTCGGGACTGGCTGCAGAATCAGTTGGTGCGCGAGCAGTAATGCCCGTAAAAATGTAACAACAGAATTCAGTAGTCAGGATTTGGAATTCAGTTGAAAAACTGTTTTTACATCATGAAAACCGGGTCCACATCAATGGCGACATGTATCTGTCTGGACTGAAACAGCAACGCATAAGATGATCGCGTCTGGTTCATGAACAGATGAAGCTGTTTCATATCAAATGCCTTGAGCAGTATCTGCCACCGGTACCGCTTTTCCAGTTTGGGCAGAAACGCCTCTACCGGGCCCAATATGTTGATGTCCTCAAAACCGCTTTTTTGAATCTTATCCAGCGCGTCGCCCAGATCACGGGCATGAATCCGGGCCTCATCCTTGTCCCTGCCCGAAACAATGATCTGAATCAGACGGGAAAATGGCGGATATCTCAGACTTTTTCGAAACGCGATCTCCTGGCGGTAAAACCCGTCAAAGTCGTGATGGATTGCGCACTGGACACTGAAGTGATCCGGCGCATAGCTCTGAAGAATCACCCGTCCGGGCTGTTGACCTCTTCCCGCCCGTCCGGAAACCTGTGACAGCAGTTGAAAGGTCCGCTCTGAAGCCCGAAAGTCCGGAAAATGAAGGGATTGATCCGCGCTGATAACACCAACCAGGGTAATATGCGGAAAGTCGTGTCCTTTGGCAATCATCTGGGTTCCGATCAGCACATCGATTTCCCGGTTTTTCAGATTTTTCAGAATCTGCACCAGCGTGCCTTTTTTACTGACCGTATCCCGGTCCATTCGGCTGACCCTGGCCTGTGGGAACAGGATTTTGACACCCGCCTCGATTTTTTCGGTCCCCATTCCGAGATTTTTCATCTTTCGCCCCCCGCATGCAGGACACGCTGTTATCGATGGCATTTGAAATCCACAATAATGACAGCGGTATTCGCCGTCTGCCTGATGCAGGGTCATGGAAATATGACAATTTTCACACCGCAGAACTGCTCCGCAACCAGCACATAAAGGCAGACTGGCAAATCCCCTTCGATTCAGAAACAGAAGAATCTGCTCCTGCCGGGCCAGTGTTTCGGACATGGCCTGGTGCAGTTCTGTCGAAATGAGCCGGTGAATGCCGGTTTCATTTCGTCTTCGGGACATGTTCACCACATCGATGACCGGAAGCATGCGTTCCGCCACCCGCTTTTCCATTCGGATTTCAACCAGTTTTTTCATTTCAACATTGTAGCAGGACTGAACCGATGGTGTTGCAGACCCCAGTATCACCACGCTGTTTTCCAGTTTGGCCCGAACCAGGGCCATGTCCCGTGCATGATACCGCAGACCGCTGTCCTGTTTGAAGGACGGATCATGCTCCTCATCCACAATGATCAATCCGATTTTTTCAAATGGTGCAAAGAGGGCTGAACGGGCGCCAATCGCTACCGTTGCCTGATGATTGAGAATGCGTCTCCACTGGTCGTACCGTTCTCCGGCAGACAACCCGCTGTGCAGTATGGCCACCTGATGGCCAAAACGGGCGCGGAACCGTCGTTCGATCTGGGATATCAATGCAATTTCCGGAACCATCACGATCACCGGCAGATTTTTTTCCATCGCGGCTTCAGTCACGCGAAGGTATACCTCGGTTTTTCCGCTGCCGGTGACGCCGTTCAACAGGAATGCCTGATACATTTTTCCCAGGGAATCCGAAATTTTCGATACGGCCGCAGCCTGTTCATCCATCAGAACCGGATGGCTATCCCGTTCAATCGAATCTCCGAAAGGATCCCGGTAAACCGGTTTTTCCTGAACCTCAATGCAGCCCTTTGCCATCAACAGATCCATCTGTTTTCGGCTGATCGGCATGATTTGTCTGAAACGGCTGAGCGAAATCTCTCCCAGTCGGGACAGCGCTTCCATAATGCGCTGATGCGACCGCGACAGTGTGTCGTCCAGGGCCGGCTTTGACATATATCTCAGAAAAACATCCTGCTTAACCCGAACCATACCTGGTTTCAGCCGATGTTCCTTCTGGATATACCCCTGCCTTTCCAACGCATAAATCAATGATATCGGGGTTTTCGGGTCTGTTTTCTCCAGAATCTGCCGAAACGTTTTTTCTCCTGAACTCAGATGCTGAAGTATCTCCTGTTGCGATGGATTGAGCAGGCCGCCAGCCAGTGCATTTCTGCCATCTTCGGAAATCTGAAAAAGGCTGACATCCTGCGGATTCAAACCGCCAGGCAGAGCAGTTCGTATGACCTCGCCGATTGGATAAATGTAGTATTCCGACATCCATCGGTAAAACCGGATCATGGATTCCGGAAAGAGTGGGGAATCATCCAGAATATCCAGTATATGGCGAACATTGCGGAGCGGCGTGGCAGCCGGAGCAAGACGCTCCAGGATGTATCCGGTCACACGCCTGCGACCAAATGGCACCAGAACGCGCCTGCCGGGAGTCGCCATCTCCTCCAGATGGTTCGGAAGGCTGTAGGTGTATGCGGAATACACCGGAAGAGCCACAGCGACATCGATGAGAGATTTTTCCATCAAAAGATTCGGTTACACGGATATGATCTGGGATGTGGTGGTCGGATCGGTTGACTGCCTGACAACATATTTTTTAATGCGGTTTCCGTCCTTTTCCTTGACGACAATCGTAAATGGTGTGAGGGCTATTTCTTCATTTTCATGCGGAATCCGTCCGATTTGACTCAGCACGAATCCCGAAAACGTGTCATATTCAGAAGAGTTCGGTATATCCATGGAAATGGCTTCATTGACTTGGTCAATCTCGGCCTTACCCAGAACAATCCATTCGTGAGGCTTGATTTTGACGATATGCGGTTCATCCATATCGGTTTCATCACTGATCTCTCCCACGATTTCCTCCAGAACATCCTCAAGGGATATCAGTCCTGAGACGCCCCCGTGTTCATCAATCACGATGGCAATGTGGTTTTTGCGCTTTTTGAACTGACGCAGAAGAGAATCCAGTTTTTTATTCTCTGGCACAAAATACGGTTCCCGCATAATCTGCCGGATATCGATTGGTCCGCTGCACAGGGACTGACTGGAAAAGAGATCCTTGATATTGATGACACCGATCACATGATCCATATCGTCGTCAATCACCGGTATCCGGGTAAAGCCGGAGCTGATAATTGCTTTTAAATCCAACGGACTGTTGATATCAATGACAAACATGTCCGCACGGGGTGTCATGATTTCCGAGCAGTTGGTATCATCAAACCGGAAAATATTATGAATCAGCTCTTTCTCCTCTTCCTTGATTTCCCCCTCCTCTTCCACCAGTTCGACATAGGTCAGCAGTTCTTCCTCGGACATGCTGACAGGTGGATGAATTTTTTTGGTGATCCGGGGAATGAAATTCAGTATTTTTATCAGTGGGAAAAAGAGAATGGAAAGCCAGTAGATCGGATAAACCGTCAAACGGGCAATCAATACATTGTTCTGCGTTGCGATAGATTTGGGCAGGACTTCCCCAAACACCAGAATGAGAAATGTCATGATCCCAATGACCAGCCCGATGGCGTAATGCGGAAACAGTTTCAGCGACAACGACGTCGCCAACGCCGAGGCACTAATGTTAACCAGATGGTTTCCGATCTGTAGCGTGGTCAACAGTTTGTGCGGCTCGGCCTTCATTTGCCAGATCAACGGATAAACCCGTCCACCGCTTCTCGACAGATGAACCGCCTTTGTTCTGCTGATGGAAAAAAAGGCGGTTTCTGCCGAAGAAAAAAAACCGGATAAAAAAAGAAGGATAATCAGTATAATGATATCAGTGGTCATATGTCAGTCTGTACCCAAAACAGGCATGTCCAGACCATACCGGCAGAAAAAATATAGCCTTCAAGATACAGGTTTTGGGTGCGTTATCGGTTGGGGATGACCGACAGTTTTTCAAGGCGTTAGCCGCAAAAAGGTCTATCCCCTCCCGGCTGCCTTTCCAAAATCATTATCTTAAAAGCTATATCTTGAAGTCTATGGAAAAACACCTATTCGGCATGGCATACGACGCATCCGGTGGGCCCGGTTTTCATCAGTTTGGGCTTCGTTACGGATACGGACAGTTCGATTTCTTTATTTTTGGCTTTGATGGTTTTGTGGCAACCAATGCACTGCGAATGATACGCGTTTTTGAAATATTGCATATCGCCGGATTTATCTCCCTTGACCTTCTGGGACGCTTTGTCAAGATCGTGACAGCCTGATGTCATGCAACCCTGGATCTGTTCCGATCCATCCCAAGTATGATGGCATTGTTTGCAGGAATAGTCAAAATGGCTGGAATGGGGAAACTGGACCGATGGTCTGATAGCCTTGACCGAGTCCGGGGCGGTGAGTTCAATCTTTCCCATGGGAATGCACATGTCGTCTTTCGTTTCTTTTCCACTGATTGCGCCCGCGGTCAAAAAACAGACAATCATCGCTGTGACCATCAACCACATGATTTTAAAACCCTTTTTCTGCATTCTTTTCTCCCTTGATCGATATGGTTCAATAAATTCTGATCTGATGACAAACCAATTTTATTCGACATAAGCAGTTAAATTGACGTCCATAACATGTTTATCCTGAAGAATCAAATATGAAATCGAATTGCCTGCGGTATAAACCATCTGAATGGATTTTATAGACCTTCAGAAAATTCATTTCGCAAGGCAGCAGCGAGGGGATAGGCCTTTTTGCGGCTAACGCCTTGAAAAACTGTCGGCCATCCCCGACCGATAACGCAGCGAAATTATTTTTCTGAAGGTCTATAGTATCGATGAAGAAGCCTGCTTGAAAATGACGTCCGAATATCCTACAATACAATATACACCTCAGCAGTGAGCTTTGCGTGCTGCAGGAAAAAGGAATCATCGAAACATGTCGTTTTCATCCCTGGAGACGAATCCAGGAATGAATCATATGGGTTTACATATCGTGCAATACCATTTCAGAAAGGAAAAATAATGAACGAGCCGCATCACTGGTATGGGTGGCAGGGAACCATTCTTCGGGTCAACCTGACAGCCGGAACAATAACACATGAAATCATGAATCCTCAGGTCGCCAAAGACTATATCGGCGGCAGGGGATGGGGAATTTATTATCTGCTGAAAGAGGTGGATCCAGCCTGCGATCCGCTGGGGCCCGACAATAAAATGATATTAAGCTGCGGCCCACTGACCGGAACCCTGGCACCCACCGGTGCCAGATACATGATCACCACCAAATCGCCCCTGACCGGCGCCATTACCGTGTCCAATTCCGGTGGGCAATTTCCGACCGAGATGAGACGGGCCGGATATGATCTGATCATTCTGGAAGGCCGGGCAAATGCACCGGTATATCTGTGGATCGATGGAAAAACGGCTGAACTGAGGTCGGCATCCCATATCTGGGGGAAAAATACCCATGACAGTGATGACATCATGCGGGCTGAAACCGATGAAAAAGCCAGAACAGCCGTCATTGGACCTGCGGGAGAAAATGGGGTTCTGTTTGCGTCAGTCATGAATGACCGGGACCGGGCCGCCGGACGGGGTGGCGTGGGCGCGGTCATGGGAAGCAAAAATGTTAAGGGAATTGTCGTCCGGGGCAGAATGGATGTTCCACTGGCGGATGAACCGGGGTTTAAGGCAGTCAACACGGCATATCGCAACAAATTCAAGGAGGCTACCCAAAAAACGCCTCCGGCCCTGCGGGTCCACGGCACAGCCATTACGGCTGCGGTTACCAACGCCTGTGGCGTCTTTCCGACCCGGAATTTTCAGACCGGGCAGTTTGAGGGCTGGGAACAGATTTATGGCGAAACACTTACGAAAAAATACCTGATCAAAGCCAGACCCTGTTTCAGTTGCCCCATCGCCTGCGGCCGGGTGACCCGTATTCCGGACGGCCCATACCAGGGGGAAGGCGAAGGACCCGAATATGAAACCGTGTATGCCCTGGGATCGGATTGCGGTGTCAGCGATCTGGCTGCCCTGACCAAAGCCAACTATCTGTGTAATGAACTGGGCATGGACACCATCAGCATGGGATCGGCTGTGGCCTGCGCCATGGAAATGATTGAAAAAGGATACCTGAACGAATCCACTGTCGGACAGCCGCTGGCATGGGGAGATGGTGCGGCCCTGGTGGATCTGGTCAAACAGACCGCCTATCGTCAGGGATTTGGCGATCAACTGGCGGACGGCAGCCTGAGACTCGGGAACCGGTATGGTCACCCGGAGCTGGCGATGGTCTCAAAAGGCATGGATTTTGCCGGATATGATCCCCGCGGCGCCCAGGGGATGGGACTCAACTATGCCACCTCACCCATGGGTGCATCCCACATGCGTGGAGACACCGTATATTGCGAGCTCTTGGGCGTTCCCTATTCCGTTGATCCATTTAGCTGGCATGACAAATCCGAGATGGTCGCCAGGTGGCAGAATATTTTCAGCATCATCGATGCCGCTGGTCTCTGTGTGTTTTTTACGGTGCGGTATCTGACCGACGGTACGCTCAACATCCGTCCAACCGGCATTCTGGAACTGATCAATGCCGCAACAGGCGCCAAATACACCCTGGAAGAACTGGAGCTGGCCGGAGAACGGATTTTTAATGCGGAACGGCTGTTTTTGCATCGGGCCGGTTTTGATCGAAAGCAGGATACACTGCCTCCCAGGATTACTTCCGAACCGCTTCCGGAAGGACCTTCCAAAGGCATGGTCTGTCACCTTGAGGAAATGCTTGATCCCTATTATGCTTTCCGGGGATGGACAGCAGACGGGGTGCCGACAGAAGACAAGTTGAAAGAACTGGGGTTGGCATGAAAAGAGGTGTAACGGCTGAAGACTGAAGAAGCTGCCTTCTGCAACCAATACGCTGAAAACCGGTAGCCCGGCCGATCAGACCGGGCTGCGTCTAAGGATGCACCCATTATCGTGTGGTCAGGAGCATCGTTTCGGTCGTTTTCGATGCATCTGCTGACCACTGCTCACTGACCACCAATCCAGGAGGTACCATGCCCATTCATCCGCTGGCAGGAAAACCTGCTCCCGATTCCCTTCGCGTTCATATCCCGCAACTGATCAGCGCTTACTATATTCGTCATCCGGATGCAGCCATTGCCTCTCAACGGGTGGAATTCGGAACATCCGGGCACCGCGGATCGTCTTTCTCCAACAGTTTCAACGAGGATCATATCATTGCCACGTCCCAGGCCATCTGCGATTTCCGAAGCATTAAGGGCATCACCGGCCCGTTGTTTCTGGGTAAGGACACACACGCCCTGTCCGAGCCCAGCTTTGCCACGGCCATTGAAGTTCTGGCAGCAAACGGAATTGCGACCCGGATTCAGTCCCGGAGCGGCTATACCCCGACACCGGTCATCTCCCATGCCATCCTCTGCTGGAATCGAAAGAATCACGCACAGGCCGATGGCATTGTCATTACGCCTTCCCACAATCCACCCGAGGATGGCGGCATCAAATACAATCCCCCGCATGGCGGACCTGCCGATGCGGACGCGACCCGATGGATTCAGAACCGGGCCAATGACCTTCTGCAAAAACCCGGTTCCGACATTCACAGGCTGCCCTATGAAAAGGCAATGGCGTGTGATTGCATTCATGAAACCGATTTTATCATGCCCTATGTTGCGGATCTGTCATCGGTCATCGATATGGAGGCGATCGCCGAATCCGGACTCCGGTTGGGTGTGGATCCTCTGGGCGGTGCTGCCGTGGATTTCTGGGAACCGATTGCGGACCACTACCGCCTGAATCTTCAGGTGGTCAATCCATCGGTGGACCCCACGTTTGGATTCATGACCGTGGATAAGGACGGCAAGATCCGCATGGACTGTTCCTCGCCTTATGCCATGGCCGGGCTGATTGCACTGAAAGATAATTATGATCTGGCTTTCGGAAATGATCCGGATGTGGACCGGCATGGCATTGTCACACCCGATGGCGGCCTGATGAACCCCAATCACTATCTGGCGGTTGCCATTGATTATCTGTTTCAGAACCGGCCGGACTGGCCAAAACAGGTTGCCGTGGGCAAGACCCTGGTCAGCAGCGCCATGATTGACCGGGTGGCCCAGGCCATCGGACGGAAACTGATCGAAGTCCCGGTCGGTTTCAAGTGGTTTGTGAATGGATTGATGGACGGGACCCTGGGCTTTGGCGGAGAAGAAAGTGCCGGCGCATCCTTTTTAAGAAAGAACGGACAGGTGTGGACCACGGACAAGGATGGCATGATCATGAACCTGTTGGCGGCCGAAATCACGGCCAAAACCGGAAAAACGCCAAGCGGTCAATATCAGGTGCTGACCAGCCGATTTGGCGAGCCGGTTTACGAACGGCTGGATGAACCCGCAGACCCGGCCCAAAAAGCCGCGCTGCTGAATCTGTCACCGGATCAGATCAACACGCCATACCTGGCAGGTGAGCCCATACTGGCCAAAATCACCCGCGCACCGGGTAATGATTTGCCCATTGGCGGCCTGAAGGTCGTAACGGAAAACGGATGGTTTGCGGCCCGTCCGTCAGGCACGGAAAATATCTACAAAATCTACACCGAAAGCTTTAAAGGCAGAAACCATCTGATTCAGATACAACAGGAAGCCAGGCAGATTGTGGCAGCGGTGATGGCGTGAAAGCAGGGGACACCTTCAGTCTTCAGCCCTCAGTCTTCTTACTGATGAAAAAAGGGGCATCGTGATGGATCACGGTTCACAAATCACGTTATGAGAGGCTATTTCTTCATCATTGCAGCCGCAGCCCAGTGGGCCATGATCGGGCCATTCGCCCGTCTGGCCTTTCAGGAAGGCGTTCCGCCCATGGAGGTGGCATTCTGGAGAGCGCTTCTGACCTGGTTCATGTTTGCGATTCATGCGACCATTCGGGGTGAAACCAGGCTGAAACGGGAAGATATCGGGTTTGTCATCGTTTTTGGACTGAGCGGCGTGTCCCTGTTTTACGGCGCCTATCAGATGGCTGTCAAACAGGGCGGCGCAGCCCTGGCCGCGGTTTTGCTGTATACGGCTCCGGCCTGGGTCACCGTGCTGGCCCGGATCTTTTTTCGGGAAAAAATCACACTGGTCAAACTGATGTCACTGGTATTGACCCTGGTAGGCGTTGCCGCCATTTCCAGGGCTGGCCAGGCCGGAGACGGCCAGTCCATATCCCTGTCCGCGCTGCTGTTCGGACTGGTTTCCGGATTCTGCTACAGTCTGTATTACATCTTTGGCCGTCATTTTTCCGGACGCTACAGCTCGCCCAATCTGTTTTTGTATCTACTGCCCATCGGCATTCTGGGACTGTTGCCCTGGACCACCTTCACCCATAAAAGCCCGACCGCATGGATGGCTCTCATTTTTCTGGCTCTGGTATCCACCTACGGCGCCAACTTCTGCTATTATGCCAGCCTGAAATATCTGGAAGCGTCCCGGGCATCGATCCTGGCGACACTTGAACCGGTCATCACCGTCATTGTCGCCTATTTCTGGTGGCAGGAATCCCAGAGTGCCATCTCCCTGATCGGTTGCGCCCTGATTCTAACTGCGGTCGTCATGGTGGTTGCTGAAAAAAAGACCGGAAATTCCTGACATGGAAATTCTCTATACCATTGCGCCAATATTCATCATCATCCTTCTGGGCTGGTTTGCAAAAAGATGGGGATTCATCCCGGTTGAATTTTTTGCGCCGGCCAACCGGCTGGTGTTTTATCTGGCCATCCCCGCCATTATTTTCCGGTCCATTTCCCGGGCATCCCTTCGCCAGGAATTTGATCTGATGACCCTGTTTATTACGCTGGGAGCCATTCTGGCTGTCTTTTTTCTGGCATGGGGAATTGTCTCGTTTATCCGCGTTAAACATCAGGCCCTGTTGGGCACATTTGTTCAGACCACATCTCATGGCAATCTGGGATATATCGGGCTGGCGGTTTCTTTTTATGCACTGGGTGAGGATGGGCTGGTCAAAGCCAGTATATTTGCCGGGTTTGTCATGATCCTGCAAAACATCCTGGCCGTATTCATTCTTCAGTTCTATTCCACGCGTCCAAATGTCAAAGGCAACACCCTGATGATGATGCTGAAGATCATCGGAAACCCCGTGATTGTGTCATCCATGGCCGGAATGCTGGTGTCTGCCACCGGAACACCCATTCCACGGATTCTGGATCAGAGCCTTCAGATACTGGCCGGCTTGTCATTGCCCATGGCCCTTCTGATCATCGGTGCATCCCTCAGTTTTCATCTGGTCACAGAACGGATTTTACCCGTGCTTGGGTCCGCTTTCCTGAAACTGATCGCCATGCCCGCATTTGGATATGTCGGGTTCATCATGGCCGGGACACCTGTAACGCAATACCTTCCGGCCCTAATTCTGCTGGCATCACCTACGGCCACGATCTGCTATGTCATGGCCAAGGAAATTGACGGCGATATCGATTTTGCCGCAGCCGCCATCTCGGTCAACACCCTGCTTTCCGCACTGTCCTATATGCTCTGGCTGAATATGGGACGATAGACCGCCGGTCATCCTGACCGATAACGCAGTGCAATTATTTTTCTGAAAGTCGTTACTACTCAGGTATTCAGGAGTCAGAATCCAGGAGTCAGAATGAGAGACCCATCAAAGAAGTTTGAAAGAGTTGGTGGTTTGGCGGAAAGCCAACCCGGTTGACTGAAGAAGTCAGTAAATTCAGTAAAATACTGGAAGCTTACATGCAGGCTATTCTGAATTCTGACTCCTGACTCCTGAATTCTGAATACCTGTTACTGAAAGTCTATATATCCAATCATGGAAGACTACCCTTGGGCGGCAAAACGGCAATATCGCCCACCGGATTTTTCCATGCTTGATAGCCTGCCCGATTCAACGCCTCTACCGCGCCGTCTGTATAGCCCGCCGCTTCTACCTGCTGCCACAGCGCCGTTGTTTTTTTCAGCAACACATAGGGCGGCGCGTTCAGCGTTTCGGTTGTGAAATGATTAAAGCCGTCATCGCCCCGTTTGCAGATTCCGTATTCTTCCTGTAGCTTGTCAACGTACGGGTTGAATTCCGCCCAGAAAATTTGGTCATTACGAATGGCGCCTGTCAGATCAGCCAACAGTTCCGCCTCTTCGTCTTCATCTGTGATCGTTAACCAGGGTCCGATTCCCAAAGGCCGCAGATTATCCAGGCTGAATGCGAATTCACCCGGCGATATACCCGTCGCCTCTTTTTTATAGACCGCATATCGGGCATATATGCCAAACGGATGGTTGAATCCGGAAATCAGCAACCCGCCATCATCAAGCCATTCGCCTATCGATACCCGCATCCTGTCCCGAACACTTTTTTCAAAATAAAGAAGAACATTCATACACCGGACAACCCCTGCGGATGTCAACTGAAGATCCTGGATATCCGATTCGACAAATTTCAGATTTTCGGCTTCAAAATCCCGGATATGGTTGTATACCAGCCGGATACCGTCCGCCTGAACCGTTTCACTGGCATGATCATCCAACCGTTTCAGTTGAGGGGAAAGATCCGCAAAAAGCGATTCAAACCGATCTCTGACAGCCTGGGGATTATCGTGCAATGGTTTCATTGGCGCCTGAAAATATTCAAATTTTCCGTCATGGTTGAAACAGGCGTACTGGCCATCCATATCGTAAAGAACATAGCGGGCGAATGAACGATCAACTCCGAACACAGACCAGTCCGGCATAAACCCGGCGGTATCCGTCGTTGTCACCGGAGGAAATCCGCACCCCATATCGACAAAAACCGGCCGCCCTTTACGTGAAAATCCGGTTTGTTTCGTGACATAGGTGTCAAGTTTTCTATGGCGACCCGGCGCAGTAAGCGGCGGAATGCGGCCGCCCCATGCAGGTGGCAGCATACCCGGTGTGACTTTGGACAGAAGCCAAATCATCTGGGGCGTAAACTCCGTTGCCGGACATGATGCCCGCTTCATGAGCGCAAGCATGCGCAGAATAACATCCCTTGCGTCTGGCGGTAACCCCGGAAAATCGATATTTTCGGCCAGAAAGCCCGGCAACCGCATGCCTAAAAACTGTTCCACAAGGGCGTTGAAGGATCTTGTTTCCATCGATTCCATCGTTTTTGCTCCTTATCCATAATTATTGAATCGTCTTGGATCAACCGGATCATGTTTGATATTTTTTTCATCGCGCAAGCGTCTCTTCAAGAAACGCGGTAAATCGTTTCCACGATTTTTTATCTGCGTCCTCCCGGTACCGATTCGAACCAAACACGGTAAAGGCATGTGGTGCACCACTGTAGGTGATCATTTCGTGAGATATGCCTTTTTCTTCCAATGCCATCGCAAGTTTGGCAAAATCATCCATGGATACGCTCGTATCCGCCGTGCCGTGCAATACCAGAAGTTTCCCTTTTGTCTTGGAATAATCCTGATCTTTCGGCGTAGTCAACCCACCGTGAAACATGACAAAGCCTTTCATGTCTGCTCCTGACCGTGCGAACTCAAGTACCGCTGCACCACCAAAGCAATATCCCATGGCAACTGCAGCATGTATATTGGCACCTTCCGATTTTGCAGTTTCAAGTGCACCTTGCAACAGGGATCGCATTTTTCCGCGGTCCTGATACAGTTCATCCGTATACCGCCGCTTATCCTTATCTTCTGCAGGCCTGATGCCGGCGCCAAACAGATCAGCGGCAAAAACCGAATATCCCAAATCAGCCAGCATGTTGGCGCGTTTGATTTCGTAATCCGTCAAACCATCCCAGTCATGGACAAGCAGTATCAGCGGCGCCTTTGGAGACGGACTGATAAAATATCCCTCATAATTTTTTCCATCAACCCCGTAAGATACGGCCTTTCCAGCAGCGCCAGCGGTCGACACAAGAACCAGCATTAAAAAAACTGTCATGATATGTTTCATAATGTCCCTCCTGATTCTAAAGGTTCATGATGAAAAAATATAATGCACGTCTCCAGGCTCGTCCATGGGAAGTGGTTACCTGGCGTGCAAAATGATCCGCGGCGTGCATGGGCATTGTTTAATCAATATCGTGGATATGCTCCTTTTTTTGTTGGCCGGACGGGTGAGTCAACAGATCGATTGGGTGCGAAGGGTACACAACACCGCTGTTTACGATCCGGCTGTTCGCAGAATCAGGCAAGCCGGAGCTGCGCCAAAGAAGCGATCGCATTTCCCCCACTGATGTCCGGAATGATGCGTAACTCAAGCACTGTGACATCCGATAGCTCGACATGATGGTCTTCCATCTCATTGGTTGCACCGTGGGGACTGAAGTTCCACTGCTGCCGCACAATTTCCCGAAACGTCTGCCCGTTATCCGGCGACCAGCGCAGGACATACTCCTGTGTTCGTTCAGTGTGGATCTCCACAAAATGAATCCGGATTCGCCGGAGTTGTTGCGGATGGAAGAACAGAAGCCGTATCGTCTGTTCTCCGGGAGCTGAAGCACGCCATCCTGAGGTCCGACCGGTCAGCAACGCGGACTCAATTGGGTAGTTCGCGTCCTCTGATGTGATTTCCACATCCGATAACTCCGCCACATTCAACCAGTCATGGTCAGGGAAGGTGGTTTCTCGCTGAACCGGGGCGATAATTCGCTTGTTCATCGGTGGGCCTCCTGTTTTGTTGTTTTTTGCGGATAAGCCTGGGTTAGAGTCTGTTTAAAGATCTGAATCAGGCCTGATATATCCAGAATCAGTCCATCAGAGATGCTGGATCATTTGACTCATTCCCGGTTTTCAGTTTTGCCCGAAGCGGCTCATAGTAAAATGCGCCTTTACCCTCATTTGTTTTGCTGTGAACTTTAATTTTAAATTTCAAATTATCTTTTTCATTGAACCATTGGTATACCCACCAGTCACCCTCCTGTTTCATGGCGTATGGTGGCCTGCCAATTTGATTCGATACCTGTTTTTCCAGTCTTTGTCTCACATCCGATGAGCTGGCATTTTCACCCGGCACATAAACAATTCTCGCATACAACTGATTTTCAATAAAGGCATAAGAAATTGAAGAACTGACATGATCATGCATCTCCATTCGGCACGGACCCGTATAATTGTAATAGGATATTCCGCCTTTTTCCATGTACTTGACAAAATATCCATCCTTGTTCAAATCCTCGATACGCGCGCCAAAATCCGGTTTGTTGCAGTTAAACCCATATGCTATCAACGGAAACACCATCACGAAAAATCCGATTACCAACCAGCTTCGTTTATTCAGCATTTTGAATCCTTTCCTATTGTGAAAATGATTTCAGGTATAAAACGGGTTGTTATTGCCTGCCGATGCTTCATTGGAAACCGCTTTTCAGAATCTGGTTTATCTGGCAGAAACATCCAAAATTCTTGCCGGGACATCAAAGGTTTTCCATCCGTGTATTACACCGGCAGGAATGAAATAGGTATCCATTACACCCAATGTCCGTCGCTCCTCCCCAATGCGCATTTCAATCTTTCCATCAACTACCATGCCACACTGATCGAATGGATGCTGATGCCCGACATCTTCCCTTTCCGGGCCTATCTCCATGCATGCCATGACCAGTTTGTCACCGAATTCGGCCGTACTCCTGATGCCCGGCCTGAAATCCTGCAAATTCATATGGTTTATTGTTTTCCAAAATCCCATGGTTTTTCCTTTTATTTTTTTCCATATCCAACGGTTTGTGAAAATATTGCCTTCTGATCTTCCCGCAGTTTCATGGCCTTGGCCGAAGCGGGTTTGTCCATTGATGCGCGAAAAACAGTTGACAGGCTCTTCTGAGTCTAAAAAGTTGGGAGCGGTTAGCGCGATGGTGGCAGCAAAGGGACAACAATGTCGACCATCGCCTGACCCAGCAAAAGGTGTTGATCCGCATCAAGATGGATGCCATCGATCCGGCTGGCGGGCGTGACATGTCCCGCATCAAAAAAATGACATCCAAGTGTCGCCGCAGTTTCTTGATATATGGCTGCAAGACCGGCACACTTGTTCCCTCCCCCTTCAAACTTTGGCGCAAGTGGTCCTTTGGGTACATCAATCGGCGGTGGCGCAACAATCAGAATCGGCGGAACAGGCATTCCCGGCTCAATCGGTGCCCGGCGAATCGCGGTGACAAGTGTAGCGATTCCCTGAGATGAATGCAACACGTTGAACTGATGCACAGACTGAAAATCATTTGTCCCAAGCATCAGGATGACAAGCGCAAGGGGCGAGTGAATTTCGATGCGCTGTTCCAACCCAATCAACCCATTGCGGCCTGGTTTGAATGGATCATCCCAAACCGTCCGTCGTCCATTCAGACAGTCCTCAATGACGCGCACCGATTTCCCTGCGCTGTTCAGCCCTATTTCCATGACACCGGGCCAGCGCTGATCAAATTGGAAACGATTTCTTGTGAACGGGATAATTCCCCAGGACAGGGAATCGGCATAAACGAGTATGTGCTGCATATGAATCCTTTCTGAGGACCGAAATCACTATTCGACCCCGTCCCGCAGACTGACAAAGGGATCAATTTTTGGTGGGGCAAGTCGATAGCCCATTGCGTGCATGGTTCTGTTCCGTCACGCAGGTATTCCTTCACGGTCAACGGGAACGGTTATCTGGTATTTCGTGTCAAACCGGCCGTTCGGTATGATCATCCGCTTCCCTTTACCGAGTTTTATTTTCGATACATCCAGCTTCGACAACCAGGGGTGTTCCTGCCTTTCCGCCATATAAAGAAATAGCCTTTTCACCTTTACGGAGCGGCATACCGCCAACAACCCCTGGACAACATCCGGGCGAAGGGTGACCAGGTTTTCCATGATCAACTGGGCTTCGTCGAATCCGACCTCTTTGGGCACCAGGTGAAGCATCTCCATGGCTGCGCGCTCCGGCGCCGCTATTCTGACCGAAAAATCACGGTCCTTGAAATCGGTAAATCCCTCCCGGCTATCCGCGGGGAAGAGATTCGTTCGCGTCACAACAAATTTAACGCCGAAACGATCTTCCTTGAACCAGGACGGCAATATCAGCCCTCGTGGACCATACAGAAAAATCCTCTTCTGCTTCGCCGGAAGGTAATGGGCATATCCTTTCAGTTCAAGGGCGGATTTACCGCCGACATGAACAGGAAGTGCGAGTTGAGTCTGAAGTGTATAAAGAGCGCCCGGCCAGTCCACCCTATCCCCGGCGCGTATGTATGCGCCGCGGCCAAACGGCTCCAGCCAGCCGCTGTTTTTATACTTTACAAGCAGATCACGGCCGAAACCTGAAGCATCCAGATAAGAAACGGCACCGGGGGTGCCGGTGATCCACTGATTGATGAGGCGGTTTATTTTTGTCTTCCTATCAGTACCCATAGTCATCAAAAAGCCATAATTTCAAACTAAAGTCAAGGGGAGGTTTAAATATGGTGGTTTTTATTGACCTGAAGCCGTCATATAAGAATATTTTTAAACTGATAAACATAGGAATTTTGTGGGACGCTGTTGACAATAAGGACAATATGAGATGTTTGCTTGTATCGAATTGAATTAAAGTGGGTATATGCCAAGAGCAACGCGTTTGGATTCACAGGGGACATAACGACTTGCAACCAAAATTCGTTCCGAGATTTCTGATATTTTAATACAAGAGCACGGGTTAACGGTTTCTGAGATCGCCAGGCTAATGGGGATATCTGCTCACAGCGGTAGTGAAAATGATATTGCGGAAAGGGATAAAGAGGTGATGCCGGCAACTGAATTATTTTTGTCCCTGTTGTCAACAACGCCCCCCTATGTCCTTCGGAACAGATCCGGAAATTCCAGGCTGTAACACCATCGGTATGACAATCGGCAGGTAGCCGTCAAACTGGTTCCGGTCTTTTATCCATTTGAACCATTTCTGAACCATGTATTTCAGAACCTGAATCCGTACCAGAATGTCCGGTCCGCTCTTGTGCTCGAACAGAATGTAGATGTCGGCCGGCTGGCCATCCGTTAATTGAACCGTTGCAACCACATCGGAAAAATGTGTTTTCAACTGGTCATCCACATAGCCTTCGGTATCTACCGTCCTGATGGCCCCTGAGTAGTTACGCCGCTTTTAAGAAAAATTCGACTTTTACAGCCTCAAATGGAAATTCTACTCCGCCGGTTTCTGTTCTGTTTACGATTCCAGCGGATATTAAGGCGGTCAAGTCTGTATGTACACTTTTCACATCTCTGTTTACCCGGCGCGCTGCTTCTCTAATGGAGATTTGACCTGCTCCGCAAAGGACTTTAAGCAATCCCCATCTTTTTGCAGTTAATACTTTCCATAAAATTTCTGGAGAGGCAAAGGCAATTTTTTTATTTTCTTCTGCTTTTCCTGTGCTCCAGGCCTGCAAGAAGTCGTTCATTGCATCTTGTGGCGTGCTAACTTCAAGTGTTACGGTTTTCATGATTCCACCTCGCAATGTCTTGCTGAAAGTCTGAAATTAAAGCCACTGGCCCTTTAAATTTGTAATCCTGTTCTATTGTTCCGAAATGACGATGATCACCTTTACCTGCGTCATTGTCATATCGTAGAACACAGACACCATTTACGACTTAGGCAAGTCTATATTTATAGCTGTGTGTTGAGCCTGACAATGGTGCTGGAAGTTTCCATAATACAATTTCTGCAAACGATGTTTCTGTGTAAACAATACGTCGCCTGAATATTTCGGTTGCTTTCATGTGGTACATAATAACAATACTCTTTTTGTTGTTAATCACTACAACATTTTATGTTTTTAAACCTGCTTATAAAGATTCGATAACGCCGAACTTGTAAGGCTCTGCAGGAGCTTTCTGTTTGTAGTGTATGACAATCCCATATTCCTTCGAGCACTGTAGGGGCGTCCTGTTCCCGGCCGAAGCAGGCCGCTCCGATGGATCTTGAAATTTTGGCATTCTGTCAATTTCTAAAAACAGTCCGCCCCTGCGGGGTGAATAAATCGAAATTATATCGGTAAACCACAGCCCCCAGATCCGTTAAAATCAGTATGTTTTACAGAAAGACATCATGGAGCGATTTGAGATTCCGGTATCCATAAGCGGTTCAGGAAACGGTCAACAGGGGACCATCAGATGATTTTGATCATAATCCGGGGATTCAATTCCGTCAACTCCGGGTTTTCTGTCGGCGGGGAGGCGTGGGAAATCCGGCAGCCGGTTGCGGGACCGGTTTGGCAGATAGCCGGGTGGGGTGGACAGCAAACTGCGGTTTGGCGTTATGGCGCTCCCATAAGCCGAATGGACCGGAAAATTCAAAATGATCATTCCGGCAGGATGCTGAAGCCACTGGCTGTATAACTGAACCGGTTTCGGGATTATCCGGGACTTATAGTCAACTGGATCGATCCATCCAAGCCCGTACCAGGGTCCCCACAGCAAAGAATCATCTTCACTTTCTGCCAACTTCCTCACCCCAGATATGCTTGCGCCTGTCTTTCATGTCAGTTTATTTTTGTTTTTAAGGACGTCCCGCAAAACACAGGGTTTGGCGTGGCTGGCCCGAAGAATTTCCGAAAGATCGATACCGGTGACGGAGCAGGCACCGGCCCAGTAATCCATCAAGGCTTCCCGGAAGGTATCCTGACCGATGCGCTGTTTCAACATTCTGTGAATCTCGGTACGGTCGATTCCGCTTTTGTTCAGCGCATCCTGTACCCGAACCGCATAGGTCAAAGCCGCCTGATTGGGCAATGACCGGGCCAGTTTTGCCGACCGGTACAGCACGCGGGCCAGTTAATCCCTGTCATCTGCCAATATTTTGCCGTCTGCCTGTTGCACTTCGGGCAGGGAACGGATCATTTCCTGAAACAGAAGGTCGGGCGGGATCTCAATGATCCAGCCTTTGTCTGCGGCCCGGGGCAGAATGCGAACCCGCGCATGGTGGCGGGAAGATGCCAGCATCACCCATGTTTCCCGGCTGTCGATTACATTTTCCCAGCCGGTTTCATATCCGGCTTTTTCAATCAGGGAACGTTCCAGAATGTTCATGATCTTTGTCTTCCCAATAACATCATATATGTCAATAAGTTGTTGCTCCATGCCAATACCAGACACATCGTGTTTTTCCTGATTGACAGGTAATTCGCAATAAAAATCTTTACAAATGCCATCACAAAATATAGTTTATAGTATCATAGTTCATAGAATGAGGTATTGATGCGAATTCTCAAAACGAAATGGTTTAACCGCTATGCGCGGCGAGAACGAATTGAAGATTGCAGTTTATGTGAAGCGATCAACCGGGCGGAACAAGGGATAATTGACGCCGATTTGGGCGGCCATATTATAAAACAGCGTGTTGCAAGGCAAGGAAAGGGTCGTTCCGGCGGATATAGGTTGTTGATTGCATTTCATGGCGGCGACCGATCCGTATTTTTGTACGGTTTCTCCAAGAAAGAACGCGAAAATATCGAAAGCGATGAACTGATAACCCTGAAAGAGTTGGCGTCTGCATGGCTTGAAGCAAGCTGTGAAAGCATCGAACATGCCATAAAAACAGGGATTTTAGTGGAGGTGAAATATGGAAAAGAAAATTGAAAAGCCAAGCCGTCTGGCCAGGGCGCTTGTAGAAACAGCCAGGGATATGCGGCAGGCCGGCATTATCGATGAAAAGAGTTATGAAAAAATCACCCTTCGTCATCTTGATGCAAAAGAAAAAATCAATGTCGAGCAATTAACCGGCGAGGAAATCCGTTCAATGAGGGAACAGGCGCATATGAGCCAGGCGGTTTTTGCCCGATATTTGAACCTGACAGCCGGGTATCTGTCACAATTGGAACGCGGCGTGAAACATCCAACCGGCCCAGCACTGGCTTTACTAAACATAATTCAGCGTAAAGGAATTGAAACGATCCTCTAAAAAGCTGCCCATTATCCTGGGTCCGGAAAGAAACCATCCGGTTGTGCAGAATCAATTGCCGGGTTACCCGGGCCGAAAACCCTTCTCTGCCAGTGTATCCCATGCGGCCAGAACCAGTCGGCGGGTGCGGTATTCACCAAATTCCCTTTCTTCATTTTGTTTGAGAACCCGGAAGGTTTCAGAAGGATAATCCGGCCCCATGACATCCGCCGGATCCAGAATGTATCGAAGTTCATCCCGTGAGAGGCCATAGAGCATCGCGAAATAGGCATCCAGTTCGGCCCGGAGCTGTGCCCGTCGGACGGGATCAAAGGGAAAGGGGCTGCCGGTATAGCCCAGGGTTTTAAATTGGTCGATGTATAAGTAAGTTCCAATACACGGGGCACAATAAACATCAGGTCCATATCAGAATACCTGTTCGGCGTCAGGATGGGGAGCTGTTTGGCAATAAAAAAATTGAGATGTGTTCCGCCAACTTTATGTCGTGCAATAAAATCACGAGTTTTGCGACGTTCTCACCATTTGATCATTTATTTCAGATCAAGGATAGATCGTGCATTTTTGCCAATGCCCTGCCTCTTGCCACCGATTTGCTGACCGCATTGACGGAAATGTCAAGCCGGGTGGAAAGCTGGGTCATGCTGATTCCCAACGCTTCTACTGCCCAATAACACATTAGGCTTCTGGCACGAACCGTTCGACGATTTTTACCGGCTGCCAGCACCTCTTCCCGCGTCATGTCAAGCAACTGGCCGATCCGCTGGATGATCGTCTCCAGATCCAGATCTTTGTTCCAAAGATGATGTTTCCGGTTCCGGGTTTCCGTTGCATGAGCCAGTACCGCCTCAACAAAATCGCCGTCTCCCAGAATCCGTTCATCCCCCTTGGCAACGGTGTTCTCCCGGCGAAGCTGCTTGACCGCAGACCATCCTCCGGCGCTTCGAACCAGCCCACCACCGATCAGATCGGATCGTTGACCCAGGGCTATTCCTTTCTCGACAAATTGCCGGTAGCGATATCTGGCTCCAGAAACCCGCTTGCCAAATCGCACCAGGACAGCATCCGTATCCTGCCATTCATTCTTGTGATTTCCCATCAGAACGCCATGCCCGGAAAATGGATATGCGTCGAGTTGATTCATGTCGGAAACCATGCCCGCGCGCAGGGGATTGAGATGGATATAGCGCACCAGTTCGAGCAGGTAGGGATCTTCCTGGCACAATATGGATTTGTACCGGTTCTGGAAAAGATGGCCGGATCGGTTATGGCGCCGGTTATGGGATACCGCATAACCGGTCAGAAGCCTTCTCATCAGAGTCGAAACAGAACCGGTTCCGGTTCTGAGCAATAGGTGAAAGTGGTTGTCCAGCATCGCCCATGCCAGACACCGGATTCCGGAATCTGTTAAAAGGGTAGCCAGACGATCCAGAAAATTCCTTCTGTCATCATCATCCAGGAATATCTTCTGGCGGTTGATCCCCCTTCCAATCACATGGTGAAAGGCGCCGGGTGCATCGATTCGTGATTGTCGTGGCATACGTTCCGAATATTAAAAGCAAGAAATGAAACCAAGTTCAAATAGTGAGACCGTCCCTCAGGCTTCCCCGTACCAGGGTCCCCACAGCAAAGAATCATCTTCACTTTCTGCCAACTTCCTCACCCCAGATATGCTTGCGCCTGTCTTTCATGTCAGTTTATTTTTGTTTTTAAGGACGTCCCGCAAAAGTCATGCCGCCAACCTGAAAGCAGGGATGATGACGCCTACAAAAACACCTTGTATGAAATATTCAGAGCCTTGCCCAGTTTTTTTGCCATTTCTTTCCCGATAGGCCGCTTGCCATTTTCCATTTCGGAAATGTGCCGTTGCGGAATGCTTGTCATCTTCGAAAGGTCTCGCTGCGTAACCCCTTCCCTGCCTCTGGCCCCGGCAAGGCTTACCCCCGGCATTTGCTCATCCGTATAAGGAAAACAATCTCTCCAGGGAACAGTCTCGGTGATATCCACAAACCCCAATACTTTCAGAGCGTCAATTGCTTCACATCGCTTATCCGTAGGCCCCATAAAACGCAGCTCCACAGCCGCATCTTCAATATGGCGCTTTTTCGTGTGTTCCAACATATTTCACCTCAACCAGATTGATTTTTTTGTCCATAACTTCCCAAACAGCGACATAGGTCGGGTGCCCCTTCTTGATATGGCAATGGTGCCTGTGTTGTCCCATAAAGCTGTAATTCGGCCAGTCTCCACGAACAGGGCCATTATTTTCAATATCCCGTATCAAGGCTACAAGATTCTGCATGACCGATTCCGGCAATTGGGCAATCTGTTTCTTTGCTTTCTTTGTCGCTTTTACCGTCCATTTCATTGTTTTATGATACTCTTAATTAGTATCGTGTCAATATTTTTTCGATTGACAACCCACCCGGTGGCATTTCCGCTCTAAAAAATAGATTGGCTGCTAAAAAGTCTGAAAAGACCCGACAATGGCTTGAAATTCGCCCATGTCAGCGTCGTGTCTGTCAGGCCCAGCAACAAGCGCAAAATACGCAATAGAAAACATACCGTCGATGCTTCGGTAAACAATGCCCTGGTATGTACATTTCAAGCTAATTCCCGCTTTTTCTGCGGTAATTGTCCCAATAACGTATGGGCAATTTCCATCGCAATTTTTAATTTGATCCGAATACAGTGTGTATTTAATTTGGTGAATGTATGGGTTCTTTTGCAAAGATAATCTTCGGTCTTCCGCAAGGTTTTTTTCCAGTATCGCAGGAAGTTGATCTTCAGCAAATTTATACGCAGACCAGTCAAATTCTGTTTTGTCGGCAGATAAAATAATAAAGCTTTTTTCGTCTTTCGTTGAAAAAACAGCATCAACTGTAAATCTATTCATTACCGGTATGTTTTTCGAAAACGTTTCTTTTTTTTTATCCGTTAAAAACCACCGGGTGGGGTGGACAGCAAACTGCGGTTTGGCGTTATGGCGCTCCCATAAGCCGAATGGACCGGAAAATTCAAAATGATCATTCCGGCAGGATGCTGAAGCCACTGGCTGTATAACTGAACCGGTTTCGGGATTATCCGGGACTTATAGTCAACTGGATCGATCCATCCAAGCCCGTACCAGGGTCCCCACAGCAAAGAATCATCTTCACTTTCTGCCAACTTCCTCACCCCAGATATGCTTGCGCCTGTCTTTCATGTCAGTTTATTTTTGTTTTTAAGGACGTCCCGCAAAAAGTCGATAATTTTTAATAACAGACACCTTTGTGATTTTAACCATTGTTTCATTCCTCCTTTTTGCCTTTTATAGCATGTAACGGAGAGTAATGAAAGAGAGTGACGATGCAGTATGGAAGCCAACAATATCACTGACAAGCGGGTCAAAAAATTATCCCGATCCATGTATCAAAGAAAATATTGCGGCGCTCGATTCCCCTCACAATGACTTGCTGAATGGCTCCGGGCGCGTCTATTCATGTTTTTCGTGGCATTCGTTCAGATATTATGATTTCTGTGAATTTTCAACTGAATTATCAATGGACGTCCCGAACCACCCCAAGCAAACATCTTATATTGTCCTTATTGTCAATAACGTCCCTCAAAATATAGGGGGGGGACGAAATATGGCAATCAATATATCAATACCCATCCCCAATTGCCCACATACCTGTAATTTTATGTAATTTGGATATATGGAGGGCGTCCCTCAGGCACGCTCACCCAGATATGCTTGCGCCTGTCTTTCATGTCAGTTTATATTTGTTTTTAAGGACGTCCCGCAAAACTGCTTACAATGTCAAACTATTTCTAATTTGTTGTACTATATTTTTATCAGACTTGGGAAAATCAGTAAGCCGTTCAAGGATTTCGAGAGGCGTGCTATTACTATTATCTTGTAAATTAACATCTGCACCAGAAGATACAAGAATTTGCACGACTTCCGGGCATAGCTTCTTAACCGCAAAGTGCAAAGCAGAATATCCGCCAGAAAGACCCAAAAGCGGAGCAGTTGTGCTGTTTACATCCGCTCCTGCCATGATAAGAGTTTTAACTGCTTCTGCTTTTCCTGCCATAGCTGCAAAATGAAGGGGTGTGAAACTGTAATAATTTGGTTGATCAATGTCGAGCTTCAGTTTTATGCAGTATTGAATTATATCGACATTGCCAGCAAAAGCAGCTTTATGCACAACTGTATTGTTCTTTTCGTCACTTCTTTCGATTAGTTTTTTTATTCTGGCGCTGGACGGCCCTCTTATTCTATTCACCAGTAATTTGAACATTGCCGTATCATTTGACGCATAGTGCAAAGGCGTTTGTTCCTCTTCGTCATTTTGAGAAAAAATATTTGCTCCATTGTCTAGTAAAAGCTCAACAACGTCATATTTTCGATATAAAACTGCCAAATGCAGCAGGCTACGCTCAGAAGAACCAGTGTAATCGATGCTTGCGCCAGCTTCTATTAAAGATTTAACACTATCACAATCTCCTTGAACAACAGCTTCTAATAACTCATCATTAATGTCTCTCTGGTCACTTACACTCATACCTGTTTTTTCAGGAACAGAATCAACATCATCCTTTTTGAATCCTTTCTTAATTCCTGGATTACCTTTAGGCGTTTTTTTCATTATGCTTGTCTCCCAGATGATAGATGACGTTAAAATAGTGTTAATTGAGCTAAAATTGTTGCAAAATCAATTTAATACTTATGGAATAATCCAAGTTTCTCTTAAATCGTAAGATATCCTTGGCCTATTCTGCTTTCAGTGTATTTAAACAAAGAGAAATTTTGCTTTTTGCCATGATCGATTTGAAAAAACATATACCATGGGCGGTATTGCAGGTCTTCGACAAGAATCGACTTTGAACCAGACAGTTTGATATCCGCAAAAATAATCATCTCAGTGATTATCGGATGGGTGATAACATTATTTGGCGCCATTGCATAAAGGCTTTTTTTCACCCGTTCAATCGTACCTAATTCAATAATCATCGGCACCAATGCATCTATGGCTATATCCAGCGTTCTATTGCTGCCATATAAAGCTGCCATCTTCTGATTTATGAACTGCCGGTTTATTTGTGGCTGAACTTTGAATCCGGAGGCCATGGCTATCAGCAAGTCATAGGTTAGGGGGTATGTCAGCACCACCAGTGACAGAATGATTGCTTTTCTATCGGTAATCGGGAGCTTTAAATAATTCTCTGCAGCAAAACTTTTTTTCAGCTCAAGGATACACTTTTCCTGCCTAGATAGAACTTGAACTGCATATTGTGCTGCTTTCAATACCCTGTTCTCACCCTTCGTAAATTCCCTTAAATGCGATTTTAACAATTCTTTATCAATGGTCTGGTCACGCAGAAAACGATATAGTCCTGCATCAAGTACATCAAAAGGGATTCTCTGGTTTATGCCGATGTATTTTCCGGTACCCTTCATTGAACCTCTCCAAATGGAATTAATACTTCCCACAAATGCGAACCGCCGTGAGTCACAACTTTTGTGTATTGATCCGTAAAGGCTTCCGTTTGCGTCAAATATACTGAATTATCTTTCACTCCCACAACCAGTTCCGGGTTTTGCTCCCTAAAGTTTGCAAGCATGGCCTCGTTGCTGAAATGAATATGTCTTTTGCCTCTTGAAAGCGATCCTACTTTTTCCTTAAGTTTAAGATTCTTAATTCCAGTTGCTTCAACATTGCCATGATCCGTTGTAATAAAAACCTTGAAACCTTTTGACCGAAGAATTTTTAAAACTTCAACAATCCGGCTCTGCTGAATCCATTGCAGTGTGGACGCCATTAATTGGTCGCTTCCCAACACTGAACCGTGCATAATGTAATCCAGGTCATCAGTGACCAATCCCAGAATATTGACGTTGTCTGATATGGCATCAGTATCAAGAGGATTGTTGTGGCTGAACCTCATAAAACCGATTTGATAATCATTGAAACCGGTATTTTTCCAATAATCCACAAACAGGATTGCTTCCCTGGAATTGGTTTCTGAAAGGTTAGGCTTGTTACCTCTGAACAATGCCTGACGAGACCAGGCAGTAATTGTTGGGATAAAGGCCAATGTCGTTTTTGAATGAACTGTCAGTCCGGAGTCACGTAATTCCCGTGCAATCAATAGCCATTGCCAATAGTTCATGCCGTCGATCACCAGTAAAGCCTTGCGCTGATCTGGCTGGGCTTTTATGTATTCCAATACCCGGCTGACAACAACGGGCCTTCTTACACCACTCAACGAAAACAGGCTGACATAGGTGTTGTCAATGAATCTCTGAAACCGCTGATTCAATGTGGTCAATACCTGGTTGAAGCGGTTCCTCAATTGTTGATTGTTGGAACACATGTCTTTAATTTTAGCTTTGCCCAAGACCTGGACAAAATTGAACCATTGGTCATATAAGTCTTCGATTCTGCTTTGCTGTTGTTCCAGGTAGGAGAGCAATGCATCCAGCTCTGTATCATTGCCTTCATTCTCATCAACATATGCTCCAATTCTTAACGATTTTGGAATCGTTTGGAATCTTTCGACGGAAACTTTAATGTGGTTGAGATGATCGAAGACAAACAGATACCCAAAGCTTTTGTTGAGGATGGCATCTTCAAAGTCAACATCACAGATAGCGCCGGACACACACGCCATCCACTGTCGATGCAAGTAATTAATGAGAACCTCTTTGTTAAGGCCCTTAGTAATCAAATCCGGGAAATAAGGCCGTGCAAGTTTTGTTAAAAAAGCGGTCAGTGGAGGATTAATGGCATTTTTTTCTAAAAAAACTGTGATCAGGGCGTTCAAGATTCTTTCCTTGGGCTTACTGTTCGTTAAAGTATCGAAGTCGACGTTGTAAAGATTCTCTAGAAGGAATTTGAGCGTCTTCTCGTGGCCCAGTTCTTCATAGGGTTTTATATTGCTGAGCAGACAGAGGGCATTAAAGCTCAATCCGTAAATCGCCTTTGCATCAAGATGCGGGAATAAGTCTTTCAGGCCGATTGCCTGAAAATGCACTTCAGTGCTTATATCGGGCGGCGGACAATAGGAAGGATCTGCCACTATAAGACATTTTTGGTCACTGTCTCTTACTTCCAATTCAAATCGGATACGCACACTTAAGTGCGTGCTTGCCCTGATCAGTTTGTATCCGTTATCCTGAACCGCATGCTGCAATTCAGCGTAATCAAATAAGCTGTCTTGATCAGCTATAATGACATGGGACTTATGACTGGAAGTAATCAGTTTTCGATATTTATCTACCCAATTAGCCATTGATAATTTTTACAATCAACAGGGGAACCAGATTTGGGACAGCCTGTTTAGAAGATTCAAAGTTCTGAACCCATAATTCTTTTTCTTTAAATAACCGCTGTAATCTCGATTGGCGGATATTCTCAATGCCAATTTTATTCATCTGTTTTTCCCGAAAGGCAAAGGCTTTTTCCTTATTCTGCTTGATTCTGGCAGTGTTGGCGTTAATCTTTGCTTCTATCTCGGAATACTTGGTAAATAGTACGCCTTCAGCCTTTCCGGAAATATCCGCAAGCTTGGCCTTTGATTCCGTAACCGGGATAACGCCTGCACCATCAAAAAGGTCCTCTTCTTGAATCAGTTTTGACCAGACATCCTGAGCAAACGCGGGAAAAGAATCTCCCTCATCGGAGATAAAGATCGGGTGTATGACATGGTGAGCTTCAAACTGGCTTTTTACATCCAAATGCCAGATAGACCAAAAACCGGAGGCTGATTTGCCATTCTTGAGCTTTACAATTGGGATTACCTGTGAGTCTGTAAAGGGAACAGCATCCGACAGAATCGTTTGTATAATTTCATGCTGCAAAGACAAAGGCTCCGGTATAGGATTATTGACGCTGTCCTTTATATTGAAGGTGTAAATGTTTTCCTTGAAACCAGGAAGTTTGAATTTGAAGCCGTGAAGCATCGATTGATACGAAATATCTTTTGTGCGCAGATAGCTTTTTGTAAGACATTCCAACCATCTGGGAATGGGGCTGTGTTTAATTGCTTCTACTTTATTGGCCTTTATATCACCTGTTGCCGTTGATGGCAGGGCTCCCTCCGTGCTGTGGTAGTCCTTTAACTTTTGCTTGATCTCTTCCAACCAGGTCTTACTTTCCTGTTCAAATTTGGCTGGGTTTAATAGGGACGTCAGGTACAATTTATTGATACCATCTCGTTCCAAAGTGCTGTCGAGCACATCCGATGTTTTATCGATTCCCAACTCAGCCATGATCTGATTAAGTTTGGTTTCGATCACTTCATAGACCCTCTTGTCAATTGAGTTATCAAGCATGATGTTAAAAGCTTGCACTTCATGCGACTGGCCAATCCTGTCAACACGGCCAATGCGCTGCTCAACAACCATCGGATTCCATGGCATGTCATAATTGATGACAATATGTGCAAACTGCATATTCAGTGATTCACCGGCTGCATCCGTTGCAATGAGAATTTGAGCGGTTTCCTTAAAATTCTTGAGGGCATCAATTCTTTGATCAAAGTCCATTGAACCGTTTATTGCTTCACAGATATAACCGCCTCTTTCTTCGAGTACTTTTTTAAGCATAAACTGCGTGCTCGTAAACTCGGTAAAGATCAGGAACTTAACATCAGGGTTTGCCTCCGACCGTTTCAGAACAGTCAACTTTTCAATCAGAAACTCTACCTTGGCATCTGATTCTGTGCTCAGACAGTCCTTGGCGTTTTTTATGAGTCCTTGCAGAATACCCAGCTCAGTATCATAATTGGCCTGAGTTTCTGTAACAAAAGTGAACACCTTCTGCTCAAAATCCAGTTCCATTTGGCCTTCAAAACCAAATTCCTCAATATTCTGAATTATGTTTTCCTTTGTGACGTCCTTTCGTTCTCCCGAAAGCCTTTCTGCTCTTCGCTGCATGGCATCCAGAATAGCCTGGGTGGAACTGCTTATCATCCGCTGAAACAACAGCATCACAAATCCATAGGAGGTGTTTTTTGTCTGTTGAGCAAGATTAAAGCCATTCACCACGTACTCAGTCACTGCCTCATACAACCTTTTCTGCTTGGCGTGTTTGACAGTATCGCATGTAACTTCAATCTTTTGGGTTTTGCGTTTGTTGAATAAGGGTTTGCCGTTATAGTCAATCGCCTGTCTCTTTTCAGTCCGCACCACATAGGGTTCTAATTCAGATAACTTAGGCATTCCCTCTCCGGAAAAGGCATCCGCATCCAATAATTGGAGCACTCTTCGAAAATGATCACTCTTGCCTCGGTGTGGAGTTGCGGACAGCAGCAAAATATTCGGGATCGCATTGCAAAGGATGTCTGCCATTTGATAACGCCCGACCAATTGAGTGCTACCACCGACCTTATGGCATTCGTCTATAATTAATAGATCAAAATCTGCTTCAAGAACGCTTTGGATTCGATACCTGTTATATTCCTCGACCTTCTGTTTGCTCCACCCCTGCCGGTTTTCGATAGGTTTGAGTGAATCCATGGAGACAATGATCTGGTTATGCTGTGCCCAGAAATTGATCTCATTATCTGCTTCCAGTTGAGAAAATGTCCTGGTTAACGTGTTGATATAAACAGTGTCGTAAATGTGAAAAGTCTCGTTAAAGTGCTTCTTTAATTCCTGCTTCCATTGCAACATTGCCGTTTTGGTTACAATAACAAGCACACGATTTACAATTCCCCTGAGTTTCAGTTCCTTAAGCACAAGCCCGGCCTCAATGGTTTTGCCCATACCCACTTCGTCGGCAAGCAGAAAGCGAAGGAATTGGCCGGAAATGATTTTTTCTAGGGCAAGTATCTGATGAGGCAAGGGAATAATGTTGCTCTCGATTGGGGCCAGCATATTCTGCATGAATACTTCATTGCGTATCTTTGCGGCTATCGCCTTAAAAGTAATCTCATGTGGTGAAACGGTCTGGGAAACCTCCTGAAGATCCGCAAAAGGGACATCCACGATTTGGCTGGTAGCCAATATCCGTACTTCGGCTACGGTTTTGCCAAATATGGTGCGCTTGGAAAGGATCTCAACTTCACGGCCTTGATATTTCATCAGATCCTATCCTTTGCAATGTCATAAAACATCAGCAACTGTTCATCTTCAAGCAACAGGTTTTGTGGAATTCTGCCGCTCATGTTCACAATTGTTTGGAAGTTCTTCTTCTCCCAGCAGGACTTGAACCCTGCACGAAGAGCCTCCAACCGCACTTCTTTTAATTTTTTTGTTTTTGAGGTGTTTAATTCGGCAAGATAGCGATCAAATTCCTTGAGAAGAGTCTTTGTGCGCAATGCTTCACGGTCTTTGGCTTCGTTCATATTAGGCACTCGCCAGTGCTCACTGGATTCCTTGATAAAGTTCTCCTCCAAAACCGTCTTTAGTTCTATCTCTCTTTCGCCTTTACGTGTAGTAACATTTGCCTTGAGAAAATCTGGCATGATGTCCTGGTAGATTTTCGGCTCATTGCGGAGATTCTCTTTTAACCATTGCACGGCATCGTTTTCAGAATAGATAATGTCAAACACGAGAGAAAGCTGTCCAGTTTCTCCGTGCTTAGCTTTAAGCTCGTCATATTCGGCAGCTTGTCCAGTTGTAAAGTACATCCCATCTTTCTCTATAAACTTTTGTTTTAGTCCAGCATGAAAATCAGTTGCGTCTATAGGAATTGACATAGCATGCATTAAATAAAAAGAGATTAAACGGTCATACAGTATTTTAGGACTACGCTCTATTATTGCTGTAGTCTTTTGTTCTCTTCGGACGTGAATAGGCAGGTGTTGTAAATGCTCCTGAATAAAAGTCCAGACACTCGTTTCAATTGGTTGCTGCTGCCACTTATTATGAAAGTCACCACGAGGCTTATAACAACTGATAACAAGGTCCTGTTTCACAGCAGTTGGCGTTGTAACTGCTTTGAAAGTATTTTTTTGTTTATCTAGTGCTGATACGTTAGCAACTATAAAGCCGGCCTTTTGTAAGGCTGTTTGAATACCATTCCATACCGCCGCACTTGTATTGCTGAACTCAACAGTCATCCATTTGCCGGGCTTAAGAATGCGATAATTTTCCTTAAAGCAGGATGTCATTAGCTCCTGATAAACCAATTGTGATTTATTTTGTGTCTTGTTTTCTATTGCTTCCGTAATATTATTCGTTTTGACTTTTAACCATGATTCTGCGAGGTAATTCAATTCGGAGTACATCAAGTTGGCACCGAAAGGTGGGTCTGTGAATATGTAATCTATACTGTTATCCTTCATTTGTTTTAAGGCAGTGTTTGAGGACAATGTTGTAACAGTTGACCCCAGCTCACCTACAATCAGAATTCTTTTTTTGCTTGCTATCGCATCGTTTAATTGTTTTAGAATATTAAGTTCTTTTATTAAAGAGGGGATGTACAATGTACCTGATAATGGCCCCCCACCAGCACCCCATACCCCACTTTGATATGTCAATCTATATAATTTCGTAATCTGAAAAGCGACCTTGGTAATTAATATATTCAATTTAGTATTAATACATAAATCTTTAAGCTTAGAGAGTGTGTGAAGGTTCCTTTCCGAATAAAAGTGATGTGCATGGGTAATCCCAATATTATCGTTTCTTCTCGATTCATCTCCCTCAGGCATACGATCATCAGGAAACCAGTAGGGTATTTTCGTTTCATGGATTTTGTTTATTAATTCAATATCTCTATCATCTGGTTTCTTTTCATAGCGTTTTCCAGAAAAAGAATAGTTTATTAGAACAGGAACAATTTTGGCTTGCCGTAGAGATTGTTTGATTTTACTATCATATACAGTCTCAAAGGATTTGTTTAAATCGCTCTTTGATGTAATACATTTGCAATGTGGGCAAAGAAATTCATTTCTCACTTTTCCTGCTTCTTTATCAACAGCAGCCTCCCAAAATATAATTTCATCATTACAATTCGGGCAAGAAAAAACTCCGCTCCAAGTGGTATAGTTTATGCGTCCGATTTTCCCATTAGCATGATTAGTTTCAAACATCCATCCGCACTCTTTTTCCACCTTATTAATAATATTTGTAGCATCTTTCGCAAATATATCTGATAGATCGGACGAATTGTAATTGAAGGAAATAAAACTGGCAAGAGTGCTAAGATCCCCACAAATAGCTTTTCGTTTTCCCCATGTAGGTAATGGGAATCCAAGATCACGAAAATCACTTTCAATTTTTAGCTTATTTTCTTTATCTGGTTTATCGCACTGCTGCGCTGCAACTCCTGTCATCCCTGTTCCAGCAAAACCATCAAAAACAATATCACCCGGTTGTGTGTAATGTAAAATATATCTCATAATAGCCTTATGTGGCACCTTTGTTGGGTAAGGATGATACAGATAAATTGGATCATATTTGCCCTCACTTACATCACTGGCATAAGGTTCATCTATATTAAATACACTCTTGCGCCCAGGCATGCTCTCTTTCTCTTTCTCCCATTCCGCAATAAAATCATTCAGCCAAGGATTGGGACATGCAGTATAGTAAGGCGGATCACTCAGGGAGATAATATCTTCATCTTCACCAATAGGGAATCCTTCTATCTTCTTCAACTCTGGGAGTTTTTTTCTCAGCTCGTTTCGGAAATATTCTCTGCGCTCTTCTTCATTGGCGAATGTCTTGCCCAGACAGTGAATCGCATCGCTCGTTGTCATCTGATTCCCCTCTATTTTATGATGATCCTTACCTTGCCACGTTCTTTACCAGCACAAAGGTTATTGATATACTCGGTAAGGGTATCAATCGCCTCCTGTGGAGTAAGGGGCTTATTAAGTTGTTTGCGGAAATCTTCCAAGGTGATCTCTACTTTGTCAATTCCCTGAGCCAACTGGCTGATAAGATTACGCAGATTGACTGCATTGTCAGCGGTAATCTCTATTTTATTGTTTCTGAAGTCCTCAACCAAAGTTCTATCGCCAGACTTAAGCAGTTCCAGGTTATCCTGCACGCTGGGATCTTTGAATACCGATCTCATGGCATTAATCCACTTTTCCAATATGCCATTGAGCTGATCTTCCAGTTCGTGCACATTATAGCTTGCCTTGCCATAATACTCCCTTGGATTAAAATCGTGATAAGGCTCCTCTTTTACTCTTGATTTTGTAAGAGTCACATCAGCTTCACGCAATGAGGTTATGCTATTTATCCAGTTATGATACTCAGTCGCTGTAATAAATTCTGAATCCTTAATGATATCGCAGATTCTTTTGGTTTCACTGTTCATCAGACGATCTTTCACTCTTGCATCGGAAGCTGAAAGACGACACTTCGTGTAATGAGAAAGGTAGTAATCTGCGTATCTGTCAACCAATGAATTTAACAGTGCTTCATATTTCTTGATGTCAGCATCTTGTCCAGAAGACATCACGGTGCCTAGATTATTGATGGCCTGATTAATATCATCATATAACGGCTTTTCACTTTCAACGACATATGACTGAGCAGTGTAGAGGTAGCCTACCAGTTTCTCAAATTTATCGGCTTTCTCTTTCAGCTTCTTTACAGCATCGCAATAAGGCCAGGCAGCAAAGGCTTTTTTTAACTCATCCTCTGAATATTTGAAGGCTTTCAGCTTCCCATAGGTATTATATGACTGAATGCTGTCAAGCATTGTGCTTAATGCATCCAGTTCAGTCTTTATCTGCTGGGTCTTTTCATCCGTCAATAAGGCAATATTGCGGCATCGCAATCTTTGAGCTACAACTGCTTTGGTTCTGACAACACGCTCAACACGATTTTTTGCCTCTGTGATTATCTTGGTAATGGTCTCGGGTTTGTCGAGTTCAGAAGTAAGGTCGGGTAATCCGAGGCAAGCAAACAAAGCCTTTAGGTTTTTTACGGGAATGCCTTGCGGCTCTTTGATATGTTGGAATGTGAAAAAGTCTTCATCATTAAGGCTCAATAGGGTTTCGATGTTCGTAGCTGATAACGTCCTTCCCCCAGACCAACTGATTTCAATATCCCCCTTGTACGCGAGTGCAGATAGAACCAGGAATTCCAATTGATGATCAATATTGAAATCTACTGAATACCAAAGGTTATGCGGCGCATAGTGGACGTATATGATGTCGCTCCTGTTAAGGACAGCACCATCTCCGCGCTCTCTCATCTTTTCCCGGATTTTGTCGGCATATTTGCTGTTCTGTGTATCGATACTCTGACCACTCCATAGTCCAAGGCCGCTGAGAATAGCCTCCCCATCCCTGTTGGGCTGTCCAGAGGTTGTGATCTTTTTCAGAGCACTTTTGATGCGTCCGTCAAAATTATCTTTTGACAAAGGCTGCAATAGGTCTTTGAAGGCCGGGTAGTGAGGAAACTTATCGTTAAAATGCTTATTGAGAACACGGCTTGCCACATCACCAAAGATCATATCTTTCGTAGAACCTTCTCCCAAGAGGGGATAGGATTTTAACGTCTTTGCACTGCCTTTATGAATCACTTTTGTTTTGTCTGTATATTCCTTTTCAAAGATGCTTATAGCCTTGTGCAGATGTTCTTCAATCTGACTCCTGAAAAGCAGCTTCTGGCTAGATGGAGCAGATGCCTCCTTGGCTTTTGCCGCGCCGTAAAGACAGATGGTATCTTTGAAATCACTGCTGAATCCATTCATCTCGAAATAGACTTCATCAGCTTCGTCATTTCGATTGATATTGCTGAAGATCGGGCAAAAGAAAATATAGTACTGCTGTATCGGTTCAGTGGTGCTGCGTTCATTCGGGTTACCGAAAAAGATATAACCCAGGCGAAAACTTTTTTTGTCAATCCACTCCAGGCTGTGCTGCCAAATCTTAAAGCCGGTGCGGTAAGTGTTCTGCTGCAAGCTGAGAACATATTGCAGAAAGTCATAGTAGTATTGATCGGTCTGGTCAGAATCTCGCTTAATAACCTCATCTGCATAGTCACGAATAAGCTGCGGGATATTTATTCCGCCTTCAGTGCGTATGTAAAAATCAGCGCTTATAGAATCCTGATCCACATATTGCCCGGCGGTTGCGGTCACTAATTGTTTGGCTGTACTTTCAACAGCAGCCAACAACAACTCAGGATCATCAGCACTTGATATGGTATGACAAAGGTCTTCCTTCAGACTCTGGGCATTCGCACCGTTACGTTTATCGAGATCGTCACAAAGTATCCTGATGGCCAGAGCATTCGCAATTTTCATGGCCAAGTCTTTTCTGTTTACCCTTGCACCGGTGAAATGATTCTTGATGCGATCATCAATAATCTCAACCTTGTCTTTTACGGTTCGTATGTCAGGGAATGTCAGCATTGCAGGATTTTGTGAGATATCTGACCAATATGTATCGTATGTGATCAATCCCAGGTTCTTGTCTGGTACCTGTTGTTCAAGCAGATCTTCAAACTTTGCGCTCAAGACTTTCAGTATTTCTCGCTGACTTTTGCCATGTTTAATGCGTTCAAAATAACTGATGTAATTAGGATGTACCGGAAATAAATCGACGAACTCATTAAGATTTGTGTTTATGCCTTCGAACAGGTGAGCAAATTTCAAAAGGTGCTCCCGAATTTTTTCCTTCTGGTGAATATCTTTCTTGAGCAGTCGCTCCTTGACCACAAAGGAAACATCTTCTTTGGTGATAATCAAGTCAGCGTAGCGGTCTTCAATTTTGTTGAGCATTTCTGCCTGGAACTGAAATTCCGGTGCTCTGTAAAGAAGCTCCTGGACACCAAACATCAACTTAAACCTGGAATTATCACAGGCTTCTCCTAACTGGCGAAGCAACATGAGGTCATTGTTCAGTTCTGTCGGCTTCCGGCCCTTGAGGTACTCCAGCAGCTCATCAATGACGATCAGAAAGTGGTGGTTTGGGAATTTGGCCTCAAACGCAGCCATCATTTTTGTAATTTCAACCTTCCAACTGTCCAGTGACTTATCATCAAAAGTAAAGTCAATCATCTGATTGCTGAGGTACCTTTCAAGCTGTGCAAAAACGATATCTTTGAGCGGTTTATCCGTTCCGATTTCGAATCTTAAAACCTTATACTGCCCTGCAATTTTCTGGAATGACTGTTTGACGTCATCTGCCGCCAGATGATTCAGCAAGTCTGCATTCTCAGAAATGACTGAAACCAGCGCCATTAAATGAGACTTACCGGTGCCATAGCTACCGACAATCTGAATGCCTTTGGTTTCATAGGTGGGATTCGGAATCAGGTTCTTGATTATAATTTCCTGCATGTCCTCTTTCATCTTTTTTGAAAATACAAATGTCTTGACCAGGGTTTCAGCAATAGGCAATTCCCCTGCATTAACTAACTTAATAACTGAGGAAATCGGTTCAAAATGGATCAGCTCTTTATACACCATAATCTGCACTTCCCTCCGTTATGTATATATCAGATAAGTTCAGGCGATACTTTTCCTGTTGAACACCCCAATGCAATTGGCCCTCAGCATAAATATGATCCCACAGGACGATAATGATCATATTTTTTGAGAAATCTTTGAGCAGATTTGCCACATTCAGGCTTAATGCTGGTTCATGCAGTATCCCGATATTATAGATGGCAACCACTTTGGGTTTGCCAGGAACGATCTGCACTGCATGCTTTTCAATCAGCCTATGCAGATATTCTTGCGCTTCAATGGCCAGATACTTTGATGATTCAATAGATTGTAGCTTCTCGGATAATTCTCTGCCGATATTGACCGGATTAACACCATCTTTTTTGAACCGATTAATGGTATTTTTAAGTGAATTGGTGTTACACCTCACCAAAACGAGATTGTGTCGTCCAATATCCCCACAAAAATTTAAGAAATCAAAGCTCATATATCTCTCATATTGAAGTACTACTATCTGGTAAAACAAAAGGATCAGAATCCTCCACAAACCAGAATCCCCAGAGGGCTAAGAAAAAAGCCTGTCAGTACTGAGTCATGTTGTTCAAATGCCTCGTACAATGCAACGTGCCAGATGCTAAAAGAACGTATCTACCATGAGATTTAAAAATTCCCAATGCTTGAAGGCGCAATCCATTGCCTCTTCAGCATAATCAGCTGGATCTATTGATTCTGGATATCCGTCCACAGGCGCTATTGAAAACTTATTTCCATGTTCTTCGGCTTCTTCATCAATATTCTCAAATACAGGATTAAGTTTCAAAATAAACAGATCAACAAATTGAGAATTTTGCTCTTGTAAATTACTTCTTATTCATATCAGGCAAATAAAATTGAAGTTCCAATGAAAGTCCTCATAGAATAAAGAAAGTTTTAGTGACATAACGTTCAACATTACCGGCTGGGAAAAGCTGCATAGCGAATCGGCGCAGCTTTTCCCAGCCCGAATTCATGCTGTTGTTCGGCGATCTTTAATTATCAAAAATTTGTCTGACCTTGTTGTTTTCTATCATTGAGTTAAAAATTAGTTCTTCTTGCACACCGATTTCTTTTAACAACAATAATGAAATGAATATTTTTAGCCGTTGATTAGCCCAATACAAATCTGCATTTTTTAAAGCGACATCTTTTAATTCGTCATCATAATGAGTTAGATAGTTTCTCGTATCAACGATGACACCTGTGAAATATTTATCTGTAGGCGACAACCGTGATATAGTTTTTTCATTAAGGCTTTCCAGCAACTCACCTATTCGTTTTCTTAACGAATATTCATTTCCGTATTGTATTCTTCTCTTTAAGCTTTCCCTGTGCCCACTATTCAATTCTGGAGAAATAGCATTAGACAATGTCGCGCGGAAAGGCTTCCAATCATCATTGCTCAGATATTTACCCCCCTTTGTCACTCTGTGAAAACTTTCAAGTGCTTGCATTAGACTTAAAAACTGAAACTGAAGGTACATGCCAGGATTATAAAATGTGCCAAAAAACAGATCGTAAACAGATCTTAGACCCTTGGCTTTTTTGAACCATAATGATAATACCTCAGCTATCTGCTCAGAAATGCGAGGGAAAGGGAGAATCACTTCAAAGGGATGAATTTCTTTGTTAATAAGGCCCTTTTTTTGAGTAAAAAACAATTCTATATTTTCTTTAGTTGTCTTGTCCGGTCCGATTATTACATCATCCCCCAATGCTTTGACTTGGTTTATGAAAGTGGTCTCTCCAATCAAAAGAGTAAGGAGGTTGCATAAATCATACATCATCCCCCAATACCATTGAAAATGCTTTACATCATTTGGTGTGATTTGCAAGAATGCCTTGCTCTTCCAAATAGCATCAGTAATTAAATTCCCACCTGTATAGAACTCGTGAGTAGACTCTATAGTACTTTCAATCTCTACAAGTTTGGCTGTAAATTCTGAAGGCCATTTATGGGTAAGGTTCCAGTCTTTGTTTTCTTTATTATTTGGGATTTCTAACGAAAAAGGCCTAATCGTTAACCAATTTTCAAGATTCGTAAAACTTATCTTTAAAGAGGGAAATGTTATCTCATCAGATGTTTGGAAATGTTTGCCAATAAAGAGGTATTGAGCCTCAATGATTGATTTTTGTATGCCCGGAAAATTGAGTTGTGTATTTGTCTCAATATTTTTGAAAAGTGTGCATATATGCCCACTATCAGAAATGCCGTGAATTATTTGGGGTTGGAAAAGATCACGTCCCCCAAGAGAGGTCAGTTGCCGAAATGACCCCAGCAATTCTAAACTTATCTTCTTTTCATTATCAAAGGATAGAATACCTGAAATCTGGCCGGCTGGTTTTTCTGGTAACCACCAAATTCCTTTTAATTCAAAGTTATCGGCTAATGTATATAATGGTCTTGTCATGGTGATAATTTCTCCGCCGAACATTTTTGATATGTGGAAAATTTTCCACCAATTATGATATCAAGATATCAAACCGGTAAAATATCGTCTTGTATTCCGAATGGTTCCATGACAATATCTGACAACATGGGAAACAAACCCAAATTCAGGCCCGCCCCCAAACAGAAGTTGCTGGATCAGTTGCGACAGGTTCTGCGCTATCATCATGATGCCTGGCGTACAGAACACACCTGTTGTGACTGGATTGTCCGATATCACATATCATGGCGGCCAGACCCATCCGATGCAAATGGGTAAAACCCAAGATCAGGGACATTCCTCGGTTATTCGGATTCTCCGATTTCCTCATCATCTATTTGCCTGAAGCCTTTTTCTTCGACGATTGCCCTGCCTCTCACGGATTCGCTCGCCGTGGATTGAAAAATGTTCAATTTTTTCGATAACCCGATGGCGGTCATCCCAAGTTCCCGAGTCCCCCAATAGCATAACAGGCTTCGGGCCTGAACAATATTCTGTTGCTTTCCGCCAGTCAACAGCTCCCTTGGGGTAAGCCCGCATATATCGGCCACTCGACTCAGCAGCCATTCAAAGTCATACCCCGGAGCTCGACGAACATGCCTTTGCTCCAAATTCCCCTGAGCGGATTACGCACCCAAAATCTTTATCTTGAAGCTATAGAATGTGTCGGGCTTGTCCGACCAAACAGATAAGATTGTGGTTCGCTTCGCTCTCACAATCTATCCTTATTCGTTATTTTTTTATTGCTTTCTTGATCATCGATAAAGGCGGATCAGGAGCACCTTTCAAAGACGCTATATTTCTTTCTATCAGCTTCCTGTAATCTGGATGAATATTGCCTTGTTTATCAACTACCAATCTTTCCTCTTTGCAAGACAAATGGCATAAAAAGCTGGCCCTGTAATCAGGTGACGGAAATCCGAAACCACAGAAGTAATAGAATTGCTGGGAATCTGCCTCGTTATTAATCCGCTCTCCCAGGGAATGAAGCTCAGTCGCCGACAACGATTTGATATCCTTCATTTCAAATGGTGGAATAATGATCCGACTCACCTCTTGGAGTGGGTTATCATAAACCAAAAAAGACTCAACAAATGTAATTCTATATATATAATTATAAATGCGAAGATTTTTAAAATCCGGCACACTTAAAACATAAACAGCGGGTTGTTGCCGGCTTTCTTTGTCGGGCAGTTGAAAACAGAAATGGAAAAGACCACCAACTCCTGCATTTTCGAGCTGTGAAGCCTCAAATCCCATACTAATTTCCGAAAGCCAAAGGCAATAAAAGTAAGGATAGTAAAGTAGAGGAATGCCATTTTGATTCATTTGCTTGACAATTATATCTTCAGCCATTTTTATCCTTAGCTCAATAATCTTATCGAGCAAATTCTTGCCATTTCCAATAGAAACCAGTTCTTCGTTGATTTCCGAGATGCAATTTTCATTTGATTTGTAAAGGTAAAGCTTAGGAACGCCCGAGGCCCTGCAGGACATGAGCACGCTAAAATCTCCTTGTTCAACATAATACTTAGCATGTTTGATATGTTGCTGTAACAACTCCCAGTTCGCTTGGATGCTTTTCGTCTTGTCAGTCAACTGTCTAATGTTCAAAATGAAGTTTTTGCCAGAAGTGGCATTGCCCGACAGTCCATAAATACAACCTGGAAAGAGTGAGCCAGTCTTAAGAACTGTAGTATCTTTGGTGACTGCACCTGTAACCCGATCTATTTTTGTCACCATCAAATCGGAAATCAAGGCAGAAAAACCTTGGTCCGGCTTTTGAATGCCTAAAATATAAGTCATTTTGTCCTTCTCAAAGAATTATAGCTTTAAAGGTAATGATTTTGGAGTCAATGGATAGTAACATACTGATATTTTTCAAATAGATGTTTGATCAACCCCAAAAACATTATCTTAAAGGCTATAGTAATGTTCTCAGATTTGGGGGGGACGTACGTTAAAATATACGTTTCCCAAGGTTATTTTTTCGTATCCAGTGGACGTTTATCTTTTTATATTCAAGAAGCTTACATGAGTTAGGGACGACCTTAAAAACAAAAATAAATTGGATACGAAAAACATGGAGCACATGAATATCCATGGGGTTGCTGGTAAGTTGGTTAACTTGCTATTAGGCAAAATTGGGTGCCTCCATAGGATCATCAGTTTTTCACAGCCGGGTTATCCGGCAATTTTCAGGTATTGTCTGGCTTCTCAAAACTATCTGCCTGACATCGGCCGAACTGTCTTGAACCGGTTTTTATTTCAACCGTGGATATTGTAGATACATGATATCTTTCAGGCTGTGTCCTTCAATGAATTCATCTTCCATCTAATCCTGAGCAGGTGGAACGATTGGTCTGTTCAAGAATCTCCCGCGTTATCGTCAGGTTGTATACCATATTTCCAGCATCCTTCGCCGCATACCCCCATTTGATCAGCGTGATGGCCATATCCTTTCCGCTGCCGGTAATCTCGATGCCGGTGATGCACCGGGGATGCACACAGGAGCCGGTGTTGTAATAGCTGTTGTCGGATTTGAATTTCTGCTCGATCTTATTTGTTCCTTTTCCATATTTCATCAGCATGCGTTCGGTCAGCGACAGGTTTTCATAAACCGGGCGGTGGGTGTGACCGGCGATGATCGTGTCGATCCGGCAGTCCGGAAACCACGATGCATTCGGAAAACCGGTGGTGGCCCAGGTGTGATAGGCTTTGTCGATGTCGTTGCACATTCCCGGATTGTTGGCCGCCCGGGTCGGGTCCCGGAACCCCCATTGCTGAAGGAGAGGCCATATTCCCCGGACAAAAGATGCACTGAGCCTTTCCCACATGCCGCGACACAGGGAATCGGCCTGGTGACCATGCCACATCAGGATATGGTCGTCCAGAATTGCGGCTTCATAGGTTTGAATGCCGGGGAAAATTCCCTGAAGGGATCTGTCTCGCTTTTCCCAGCAATCGTCATGATTGCCCCAAATTTTGATATAGCGGGTTTTTTCGGGGTCCCGGTCATGAAACTTGGCCAGGCGGTCATACACCGAGGTATGGGTGATGTAAATCTGGGGAAAGCGCTTGTTTTCCCACAGATCTTCGGCATCTCCCAGTTCGATCAGGGTGAAGCCTGCGTCATGGTAATAGTCCAAAGCGCAATTGAAGATGAGGGAATTGGCGGCAAAGTCGTCTGCGCCGGTGCCGTCGCCGCGGTGGGCGTCGGAAAAGAGGATGAACCGTGAGTCGGCTGTTGATGTGAGCCTGACGGTTTTCATGGCCTGCATGATATCCCCATATCTGGCATTGGGCATTTTGCCTGTTCCATAGGGTTGTCCGGGTCCCAGAATACGCAGAAAATAACTGGAATGAGCCGGATTGAGGAAATCCGGGTGTCAAAGCCTATGGCACACTGAAAGTCCTTTTTCAACAACTATTTGCAATGTTGGGGAATATATGATTTTAGTATAGAAATGAAGGGAATAAGGATGAAGGTTGAAAGCTATAAATATGCTGTTTGTTAGGTATGATTGACAGATGGCCAGCCTGGCGGTATTGATACATACTTTCAGAAAAATAATTTCACTGCATTATCGGTCGGGGATGGCCGAAAGATGCATTTTTCACAATAAACCCTGCAAGGAGAAAAACATGCCAGAATTTGTCTATCAGGATATGTTCCCCCTGGGTACAGACCCAACCGAATACCGACTGCTGACCAGCGATTATGTCACGCGGGCCAAATTTGAAGATCAGCCCGTATTGAAGATTGCTGCAGATGGCCTGACCCGGCTCACCGATCAGGCGTTTACCGATGTCTCCCATCTGCTGAGAACCGCTCATCTCAGGCAGCTTGCCAACATTCTGAATGACCCTGAAACCAGCCGAAACGACCGGTATGTGGCGCTGGAATTCATCAAAAACGCTGTCATATCCGCGGAAGGCGAATATCCCATGTGTCAGGACACCGGAACCGCCATTGTGATGGGCAAAAAAGGTCAACGGGTCTGGACCGGTTTTGCCGATGCGTCGGCCATTTCCAAAGGCGTGTTTCAGGCCTATCAACGGAACAATCTGCGGTATTCCCAGAATGCGCCGATTGACATGTACACTGAAAAAAACACCGGCACCAATCTGCCGGCTCAGATCGATATTTATGCCACAGAAGGAGACGCCTATAAATTTCTGTTTATTGCCAAAGGCGGGGGATCGGCCAATAAAACCTATCTGTTTCAGGAAACCCGCGCCATTCTGCGGCCCGACACACTGCCGGAATACCTGAAAACCAAAATGAAAAGCCTGGGAACGGCTGCCTGCCCACCCTATCATCTGGCTTTTGTCATCGGTGGCACATCCGCAGAACTGAACCTGAAAACTGTCAAGCTGGCCTCGGCCGGGTATCTGGACAGTCTGCCCACCAGCGGCAATGAACACGGCCGGGCATTTCGGGATTTGGAGCTAGAAGCCAGGATGCTGGGCATCAGCCGCGATATCGGGCTGGGTGCGCAGTTTGGCGGAAAGGCATTCTGCCACGATGTCCGCATCATCCGGTTGCCCCGGCACGGCGCATCCTGCCCCATCGGTATGGGCGTCAGTTGCAGCGCGGACCGCAATATCAAAGGCAAAATTACACCAGACGGTATTTTTCTGGAAAAGCTGGAAACCAATCCGGCCCGGTTTCTGCCCGAACCATCAACCGATGAATCCGACGCGGTTCATATCGATCTGAACCGGCCCATGAACGACATCCGGACAATTCTTTCCAAGTTCCCCGTGGCAACCCTCCTGATGCTGTCCGGCGACATCATTGTGGGACGGGATATCGCCCATGCCAAGCTTAAGGAAAGGCTGGATGCGGGTGAGGATCTACCCGATTATTTCAAAAACCATATCGTCTATTATGCCGGCCCGGCCAAGACACCCAAAGGCCGGGCTTCAGGATCATTCGGGCCGACCACGGCCGGCCGTATGGATTCCTATGTGCCACTGTTTCAGGAACGGGGCGGTTCCATGATCATGCTGGCCAAAGGCAACCGCTCCAGGATTGTGACCGAATCCTGTCAGAAATACGGCGGATTTTATCTGGGATCGATCGGCGGACCGGCAGCCCGCCTTGGCCGCGACTGCATCACGGCCGTCGAACTGCTGGAATACCCGGAATTGGGCATGGAAGCCATTTACAAAATTACGGTCAAGGATTTCCCGGCATTTATCATTGTGGATGACAAGGGGAATGATTTTTTTGAAACCATCGCTTGACGGATTCAAGACCGGTGAATTTGAAACAGGAGAAAAATGAACAACAAATACGTTCACGGATATAATCAGCGAGAGAATATCCGTCTTCAAGACCAGGCGTCGACGCTTGCAGACTTGCTGCATTCGGACACATTGTATCCAGCAGGAAGTTGCGTTCTCGAGGCTGGATGCGGTGTGGGCGCACAAACCGTAACTCTGGCAAAAAATAATCCGGAAGCCCATATTACCTCGATTGACATATCGGAAGCATCGGTTGTTGACGCGAAGCAACGGATCGAATCAAAAGGATTCTCCAATGTCTGTTTTCAGCAGGGAGATATCTTTAATCTATCTTTCGAACCGGAATCATTCGATCACGTTTTTGTCTGCTTTGTCCTTGAGCACCTCTCCAAACCGGTAGAAGCCCTCACGGTTCTCAAAAAATTCATCAAGCCGGGTGGAACCATAACTGTCATTGAAGGGGATCATGGATCGACATACTTCCACCCGGATAGTGTACATGCCCATAGAGCAATCCAATGCCAGGTTGATCTTCAAAAACAATCCGGTGGGAATGCCAATATCGGCAGGGAACTCTTCCCCCTGCTCTGCAGTGCGGGCTTTGATTCCGTTCGGGTGTCGCCACGCATGGTCTATGTGGATGCAAGTCGGCCGGAACTGGTAGACGGATTCACCCAAAAAACCTTTATCGCAATGATCGAGGGAATAAGAGACGCAGCCATTGATGCCGGGATGATCGCGCCTGCAAAAATTGACAGCGGCATCAGAGACCTTTACCGGACGACGGAGGACGACGGTGTCTTCTGTTATACTTTTTTCAAAGCTGTGGCAGAAAAGGGATAGTCGGATGGCTGTCAGTGACACAATGCATTTGAGTATCCTGCTCGTTTTTGCTCTGTTGATCTCTGGTGTTTCATTTGCTGAAGAAGCATATCCGGATGAGGTTCAGGCTTCACAGGACTCCGTGTCCGGGAAATCGAAACGCGTCAAAATCGATACGACTGATGGCGCGGATTATCTGACAGAGATTGAACGGCAAATAATCATCGAAATCAACCTGGTGCGGGCCAACCCATCTCAATACGCCCGCATGTTTCTTGTGCCGCTTCGATCGTACTATCACAATGGATTTTTGCAATATCCCGGTGAAATTGCCATCTCAACCACTGAAGGGATTCGTGCACTGGATGCGTGTATCAAGGCACTTCAGGTTGCCAGACCCTTGCCGCCATTGTATCCCAAAAAAGGACTGACGCTGGCTGCCCGTGATCATGCAAAAGATCAGGCAAAGACCGGAGCCACCGGGCACACCGGCAGCGATGGGTCAACGCCAAAAACCAGACTGAACCGATACGGCAAGTGGGGTATTTCTGCTGGAGAGAATATCAGCTATGGGTACGGAGAGGCGAAAGGAATCGTGGCTTCGTTTCTGATTGATGACGGGGTGCCATCGCGAGGACACAGAAAAAACCTGCTCAGCGATTCATTTCAATTTGTTGGTGTTGCAGTTGAAACCCATCCTGTCTTCGGGTATCTTTGCGTAATGGAATTAGCAGTGTCATACCGGTAAAAGTTGTTCAAAATATTGAAATACCGTTTATAAATAAACAATCTCTGATTTCAGATAAAATCTCGAATATCGTCATGCCGGACTTGATCCGGCATCCAGAATATAACGATCTGGATTGCGGCTTTCGCCGCAATGACGGGAAAACGGTATTCTAACAAATTCGACATCCCTTACATGCGGGCTATTCTGAATTCTGACTCCTGAATTCTGAATACCTGAGTAGGTATTGTAATCCCTGTTAATCGCCAGGGGGATTGTCTGTTTCGATTTTCTTCTTACGCGCCATATCCTTGAGAACCAACCGCAGCTCGCCAAATGAGACATCGTCTCCCAGGTCGGATCTGGCCTGAGTCAGCCCCTGTTTTCTATCATTCTGCTGGAAATAGGCTGCAATACGCTCGACTTTATGTGGCGCCACCAGGCGATCGAGACCCAGTTCACCGGTGCCGACAAAATGGGCCAGATGCCCCTCGATTGTCGATATGGCCAGGCCCCGGGAAGCTGCAACTGCCGCAACGTCCCTGCCCTCCAGAAAAAGCCGGAGGGATTCCTGTTTGGTGCCGGTTGTGTCTTTCGGTTGGACGACAGGCCTGTCACCGTTGTCCGCGATAACCGGCGCGGACCGGGGCAGGTTGTTTTCCGACCGGTAGCGGGCCACCAGTTTGAGGATGTCTTCGCCGTAGGTCTTTCCCTTTTTCCCGCCCATGCCTTTAATGGCGTGCAGTTCCGTCATGGTGCATGGCAGTTGGGTGGCAATGGCCGCCAGCACCGAGTTGTGCAGAACCCAAAATGCAGGCTGGTCCGCCTTTTCCGCTGTTTCGGTCCGCCATTCCCTGAGCGACTGATAAAGTCTGGGATGCGCAATGGTCTCGGGAACCTGGGGCGTTGCCTTTCCCGGGGCCGGCCGTCCCGCAGGTTTCTGAAACAGGGCCTGGGTACGGGCCTTGAGATAATCGGCAAAGACAAAGCCCGTGCGGCAGGTGTTGAGGCAGTACCGTTTTGCGGCGGCTTCGGTCATCGCCGCGTCAATGGCAGTGGTCAAAGCCTTGCGCGCCTCGCGGTTATCGGTTTCAACCGCCACGGCACCCAATGGCGCGATCACCAGAGATTCGATTTTGCCATCAAAATAGTCCGCGGCCTTGCAGATCCTTTCCTGAAGCCGCGGGCAGGATTCCGGATCTGGGGTGTCCGTGACGATGCCGCAGCGCTGGATGGCAAATTTGTCAGCCACCTCCGTGATCTGAGCCTTGACCGGTTCCAGAATGTGGCTGAAAAACGAGGGGGTAGCCCCCAGGAGAATGGATTTATGTTCATTGGCAATTTTGATGCAGGCAAGCAGGCGGCGCCAAAGCTGTGAGAAATCAAAGAGCTCATCCAGAAGCACCACCTGGTAGTCACGTCTGGCTGACATAAGCTGGTCCGGGCCAGCCGTATCCTGGTCAATGGTGCGGCTAAAGTCCTCCACCACGGCACTGCTTTTGATGCTGCGCCTTTCGATGGGGGTGCTGAGCACCAGACCGTCAAGGGTGCGGCACCGACTCAGGGCCACATAGACCTGGCCGTCGGCAAAGGCTGCCCGTGCATCGATGATGGCCTTGTCAAAGGTCAGGCCCTGGCTTTTGTGAATGGTGATGGCCCAGGCCAGCTTCAGGGGATACTGGGTAAATTTTCCGGATTCGGTTTCCTGGATCGATTTTGTTTCCGCATTGATCGTATATTTGATGTTCTTCCACTCGGCCGGTTCCACAGAAATTGGATTTGGGTCATCCGGACACTCGACAATCAGCGCATGTTCACTGATGCGCCTGAACCGGCCGATCTTGCCATTATAATACCGTTTTTCCGGTGAACCATCATTTTTCACAAACATCACCTGAGCCCCGGGCTTGAGCACAAGTTCTTCAACCGTGGGAAAGGCATAAGGCGGAAATTCGCCTTCCACCGTGGCACAGAACCGCTTCTCGCGGCCAGGCAAGTCTGCCAGCCGTTCCACATTGATCTTCTGCGCCTGGTGGTTGTGGGTGGTCAGGGTGATGTAACCTTCAGGACCCTGACCCGCAAAAGCCGGATCACAGCGTTTGTTCAGGGCAGCCAGGGCCGGGTCATCCATACGGTTGTCGCGAACCTTGCCAAGCAGATTGATGAAGGCCGCATCGCGTTGCCGGTAGATATGCTTCAGTTCGATGCTCACCATCCCGGTTTTGCGCAAGGCCAGGCTGCTGAAAAAAAACAGGGTCTCATAGTGATCGCGCAGGATCTGCCAGTCATCGTCTTTGACCACCGGGGCCAGTTGCTGCATATCGCCAATCATCAGCAGTTGTACACCCCCAAATGGCCTGTCGCCCGGGCGGAATCGGCGCAGCACCGTGTCGATCCCGTCCAGCAGATCGGCGCGCACCATGCTGATCTCGTCAATGACCAACAGATCCAGACTCCGGATGATATCAATCTTTTGCCGGCCGAAACGGTAGTGACTGCCCGGCCCGGTGATACCCATACGGCCGTCTTCATCGGGAAGATCCGGCACCAGGGGACCAAAGGGCAACTGGAAAAACGAGTGGATGGTAACCCCGCCGGCATTGACTGCGGCCACGCCGGTGGGCGCCACCACGATCATGCGTTTGGGCGACCGGTTTTTCAGGGTGTGCAAAAAAGTGGTTTTGCCGGTACCGGCCTTGCCGGTCAGAAACACATTCCGGCAGGTATGCTGAACATAATCGAAGGCTAACGACAGTTCAGGATTTTCGTCTGAGTCGGTCATGGGGCTTTCCTTTTTCGGCCTGTTTTATTCCTGTCTGGCCGTTTCCGGACAGCAGCTTCAGGATGACGCGGTTTTGCCTCCCGTGATGCTGCGTTTTTGAGTCTTTTTGGTGGTTCGGATTTTTTTTTCGGCGAATCAGATGATTTCGAAGGCGATCGAATGGACGGCTCGACCACCATATCAATACCGAATAATGCAGAAACATCCATCAACCGATTTCCAGACGTTTCAATGATGCGCGGGCTGTATCCGGCACGCCGCTGTAACAGTTTCCGGGTCTCGGTTCTGGTGACATCGCCGATCAGATCGTTCAGATTGACCCCGCGCAGCGTGAAAAAAAGCTCGGGTAAATCATCCAGACGGGCACCGACGCCATACAGGACTGCGGCGACATGCTTGCACATATAGGCCCAGTCCGGACAGGAACACTGAAATTTGATTTCATCCGGCGCCGGAAACAGACCGGCGTCCTTGGCAAACAGGAGGGTTTTCAGGGATTCCGGAAACCGGCCTTCCAGCAGCGCAGCCAGGGATTCGATCTGTCCGGTGGCGGTGTTGATCAGGCGTTTCCAGGCAGCAGCCGGAATCGGCCTGATCTTCACCGTGATCTGATAGGGCGCACTGCTGGAGCCGGCCACAATGGCCGTGATGGTTTCCGGAGTAATCTGTAAATCCAGTACCATTCCGTTACACAGGTAGGAACGCCCCCGGGCAATCCGGTTGGCATAATCCGCATACCGTTCCAGGTTCTGATTCCAGGATTTGCCCCACCAGGATTTGGCGATGGTCCGTCCGGATACACAGACGGGGTTCAGCGGGCCGGTTTTCTTTTGAAGTTTTTCAGCCTGAATCCGCGCCTTCCTCTGCCGTTCGGCTATGGGAACATACGGTGGAAACATGTTTTTGTATCTCATGGCCTAAACTCCGGTCAGCGTCAGGGTAAACAGATTGCGGATCTCCTGATCAGACAACTCGGTGATCCATGCTTCTCCGCCGGAAGCCAGCAGATTATCCGACAGTTCCTTTTTCTTTTCAATCATTTCATCGATCCGTTCTTCCACGGTTCCCTTGCATACAAACGGGTGGACGATCACATTGCGCTTTTGACCGATTCGGAAGGCCCTGTCTTCGGCCTGTTTTTCCACCGCCGGATTCCACCACCGGTCAAAATGCACCACATGATTGGCAGCCGTCAGATTCAGGCCGACCCCGCCGGCCTTTGTGGACAGAACAAAATAGGGGATATACACATTTTCGTTCTGAAATTGTTCCACCAGGACTTTTCGTTTGGCAACCGCGGTTCCGCCATGCAGTTGAATTCCGGGGCGGCCAAAAACAGAATGAAGAAACCGGTCGAGCGGATCCACCATTTCCCGAAACTGGGTAAAAATCAGCACCCGCTCCCGTCTGGCATGGATGTCCTCACAGATTTCACGCAGACGCATCAGTTTACCGCTGTCTTCTTCCAGAAACCGACCGGAACCGGCAAACTGATCCGGATGATTGCATACCTGCTTGAATTTCAGCAGATAAGTCAGAATCAGACCTTTTCGCTGAATTCCTTCCGATTCCTCCAGGCTTTGGGCCAGATTCTTCACCAACTGCCGATACAGCAGGGCCTGTTTTTTGGACAGGGATGCCCATGTTTTCATGTCAATTTTTTCCGGAAGATCCGAAATGATGGATGAATCCGTTTTCAGCCGGCGAAGAATATAGGGCTGGATGACCTGACGAATGCGCATATATCCATCCGGACTGTTGTGGAGACCGTCAGCAAATTTCCGGAAGCCCTGGGCCGATCCCAAAAGACCCCGGTTTGCAAAATCAAACAGGGACCACAAATCTCCCAGACGGTTTTCAACCGGCGTTCCGGTCATGACAATCCGGTGGGTGGCGGGAATTTCCTTCACTGCCCGGGTCTGGGATGTTCCGGGATTTTTGATGGCCTGCGCCTCATCCAGGATGACATAATACCAGGTTCGATCCTTGAGCCAGGTGAGTTTTCTGGCCATTGCATAGGTGGTCAGGGCCAGATCGAACCGGTCCGGAGACCGTGTGGCCAGTTCTTCGATATCCCCATATTGCGGATGGATCGTAACAGGTCGAAGGCCAGGCGTGAACCGCCTGATTTCGGTCAGCCAGTTGTCAATCAGGGATGCGGGCACAATCAGAAGCGACGGGGCATAATCGGCTGAAGCGGCTTCCTTTCTGGACTGAAGCAGCGCCAGCACCTGAACGGTTTTTCCCAGGCCCATATCATCGGCCAGACAGGCCCCGAATCCCAGATCATGGAGAAAAGTCAGCCAGTTCAAACCGGTCTGCTGATAGGGCCGAAGCCGGGCCTTGAGGCCTGCCGGCTTCTTGACCTTTTTCAGACTGGCCGGGGTCCGCAATTTGTTCATGACATCCTTCAACCAGTCCCCGCAGAGAACATCCCCGCTCCATTTTGTTTTGGCATCCAGTTTTGGGGACTGCATCCCCATGAGCATCTGAATCGCCTCTGAAAACGGAATTTTCATGGCAGCACTGGCCGTTTGGGCCTGCTCGAACAGGGACAGACGGGCTTCAAGTGCGTCTTTGTCCACAACCGTCCATTTTCCCTTGATCATGGCCAGCCCATCATAGCGGGCCAGGATTTCCCGGGCTTCCTCGGGTGAAATGGGTTCGCCGTCAATATGAAGAACGGGCCTGCAGGAAAGAAGCGTCTGAATATCCAGTTTTTTACCTGGCCGGTCACCAATGGACAGTCCCACAGAAATTTTTCGGGGTGTCGCATTCCACCAGCGGGGAATCCGGCACAATATTCCGGCTGATTCATACAGGACTGTTTCCCGCAGAATCTGATAGGCTTCACCGGTTGTCAGTCGAAGGGGATGAAAAATTTCTCCGGAATCCAGGATGGTTTGTATGAGCGGGCTACTGGAAGCCGCCTTGTGAACCGATGACAACAGGGACAGCATTCGGGGCGTGTCATCACCGTATTCCTTCAGTGCTTGTCCCAGCGGCAGATGAATCAGGCCGCTGTTTGTAGCGGTTCGGGTGGAATAGGTGGCCAGAAACGCAAACGGGGTTTCCGGCTCCTGCCGATTTTCAACCAGGTGGAAGTGCACCCGGTGATCCAGCAGGGATTGACCCGGTGACAGCGACTGAATGATGTCTTCGACCGGGTCCCGCGAACGCTTGATTTCCTGAAGACAGGCATCCTGAATCCGATTCCAGATGCGGATGACAACGGCTGCGTCAACCCGATCCGCACCCACCATTTCCGGAATCCGGCCCGCCCATTCTGTTGCGGTTTCATCAGGCAGATCGATACGCTGATTTTCCCGAAGCGTTTCGGTTCCGGGGTCCACCAGCAGTTCATGGATATAGGCAGCGCTGAGCGAGCGCCAGTATTCCACGGATGGGGACAATCGAAAAGACGGACTGACCAGTCCAAGCGCCAGAATCGCTTTTCCGGGATCACTTGAATACATTTCAAACAGACGGGTTTCGATTTGCCTGCGATCTGCTGAAAGGGTTTCCTGGGTTAATTCCTGTTCCAATATCATGTTGTTGGGTGGCAGTACTGTGGCGACCAGCGTTTTGGATTCTGAAATCAATCTGTGAATCTCCGGTTAACCGTTAAAAATAGGCTGCAAACAGACATATGGTGCGTTTTCCTGTATCATTTCTCAGAACCTGTTTCAAGATCCTGTCTGAGGCCCGCTGACTGCGTTGGAAAGCACCCTCCAGGCGCGTCTGGTTTGAAAGTGCTTTCATTATTTTTGACAGCTTTGCAGAATCCATATATACAAAACCCTATCAAGTCCATTATGAAACTTTTATATAAATAGCTTTCAAGATAAAGATTTTGGGTGCGTTATCGGTCGGGGATGGCCGAAAAAGGCCTATCCCCTCCCTGCTGCCTTCCCAAAATCATTATCTTAAAAGCTATAGACATTCAAGGTAAAGATACCCAAAAGGAGGTTTTATGACGGAAAACCAGATTGCGCCGGATCTTCGAACACGACTCTATGCCAGTATGGTACTGACACGCAAGTTCGAAGAAAAGATCGTGGTCCTCAGTCAGGAGCAAAATCGAATGCCGGGTATGCAGATTCTGGCCAATGGCCAGGAAGCGGTTGCCACGGGCATCGTTTCAGCCCTGGAACCGGCGGATGTCATCGTCAGCAACCACCGCAGCCACGGTCATCTGCTGGCCAGGGGGACTGATCTTGATTCCCTGATGGCGGAGATCATGGCCAAAGAAACCGGCGTCAACGGCGGCAAGGCCGGAACCCTGCATCTGGCCGTACCGGAAGTCAATGCATTGATGACATCCACGGTCGTCGGCGCGGGGCCGCCGCTGGCCCTGGGTGCGGCCTTTGCCCAGCAGTATCGGCGCGCCGAAGGCATCACCGTGGTGTTTTTCGGAGATGGCGCAGCGGCCGAGGGGAGTGTGCACGAAGCCATGAATCTGGCCGGCATCTGGAAGCTGCCGCTTTTGTTCGTCTGCGAAAACAACTGCTGGGCCGGCGCCCAGCGCCCTGAAGAACATTGCGCGACCCGCAACATTTTCCAGCGTGCCCAGGGATACGATATGCCGGGCCAAAGCGTGGACGGCAATGATGTGGAGGCGGTTTACCATCTTGCCGCCGAGTTGGCTGCGCACTGCCGTTCGGGCAGGGGCCCTGCGTTTATCGAAGCCCATACTTACCGCATGCGCGGCCATGGGGAGCAGGACCACCAGCATTATGTGAACCCCGCGGAGCTGGAGATCTGGTCAGCCCGGTGCCCGATCCGCCGCTACCGCCAGAAGCTTCTGGATGACGGCGTGCTCGATGAGGCCCGAATCCTGGCGATAGACCAGGATGCCGAGACGCGTGTGGCGACAGCCGTGGCATTTGCCGACGCCAGTCCCTATCCCGGGCCCGAAACCGCCCTGACCGATGTATTCGTCCAACCCCCCAATGCCTGAAAGGAGTCATGCCATGAGTCAAAAAACATTCGGACAAGCCTTGAACGAGGCCCTCACGATTGCCATGGAAATCGATGAGACGGTATTTATCGCCGGCGAAGGTGTGGGGGTTTCCATCCACCAGGATCCCAACATGGCCACCCACGGTCTTCTTGAAAAATTCGGCCCAAAACGGGTGAAGGATACGCCGGTCAGCGAAGCAGCCATTGCCGGGCTTGCCGTAGGCGCCTCCTGCATGGGTCTGCGGCCGATCGTTGAAATCATGTTTTTTCCGTTCATTACCCTGGCAAGCGACATGCTGGTCAACCATGCCGGAAAACTGCGCTATATGAGCGGCGGCAAATCCAGCTTCCCCCTGACGGTACGGGTCAAGGCCGGAGTCGGCTTTGGTGCCGGCAGTCAGCACTCCCACAATCTTGAAGCATGGATCGCACACAGCCCGGGTCTGAAAATCGTCTGGCCGGCCACACCGGAAGATGCCAAGGGCCTGCTGCTCAGCGCCATATTCGACCCGGATCCGGTCATCGTGGTGGAGGACATGATGCTCTACCGGATGCCCGGCGACGTACCGGCCGGCGATATCCGCACCCCCCTTGGCAAAGCCCGCCTGGTCTCGCCGGGAACCGACTGTACCATCGTGGCTTACGGCTCTGCCCTGCATACGGCCATGAAGGCGCTAACACCCTTGAGTGAGCAGGGAATCTCCTGCGAGGTGATTGATCTGCGGTCCCTGGTGCCCCTGGACAAGGCATGCATCCTCGACTCGGTTCGCCGGACCGGTCGGCTCGTCGTGGTTCACGAAGCCATCCGCTTCTGCGGCTTCGGTGCGGAATTGGCGGCCATGGTTGCCGAAGAGGCGTTCGATGCCCTGAAAGGCCCGGTCAAGCGTGTCGGTGCGCCCCAAATCCCGGTGCCCGTGGCGCCCACCCATGAAAAAATCTTCAAGCCCAGTCCGGACGATGTGATCCGGGCGGTTCGGGAGGCAATGGGCAAAAAAGGCATTTCCTGAAGCCTGGCGTTACGAAGAATTGATGATTCGGAATATATCCGGAAGCCGGTGATTCGATTCAACCGCACAAACAGGCATACGACACTTTTTTATTACCGGAACACAAGGAGAGAACATGGACTTTAAATGGCATGTTGAAACCGCATGGAAGCTCACATTTTCCAATATCATTCCCCTCATTTTAATGACACTCGTCATGACGCTGGTCAGCGGATTTACATTCGGCATTCTGGGACCCGTAACCATGGCGGGATATATTCAATCCGTCCTGTTAATGCTTCGTGAGGGGCGCGAACCCAAAATCCAGGACATATTTTCCCAGATGCGTCTTTTCTTTCCGCTATTGGGATTTGGCGTTGTCGCGTTTATTGCGATAATGATCGGCTTTCTGGTACTGTTTCTGCCCGGCTTTCTGATTATTGTCGCCATGACCTTCTGCTGCCTTTATATGCTGCCGTTGATGACGGACAAGGGGTTGGATGTTTTGGATGCTGTAAAGGAAAGTTACCGGATGGCGGTAAAAGGGCAGATCCTGGATCATGTTGTTGTCGTGGTGCTCTATGTGGGAATCATTGCCCTGGGGGGATCCGTCTTTATCGGGTTTCTCATTACCTGCCCGCTGGCAACCGTTTTTCTGGCATCGGTTTACAATGAAAAAACAGGTGCGGTTCCTGAAATACGTCCTTAACCAATCCTGCGCCTCGAAGGTGCAAATGAGATATCACGCAGAATGAAACGAAAGGAGCCATACATGATCGAACACACCCTCGACACGGCGCAGTCCATTCTGTATGTGCGACCAAGGTCCGCGCTCAAGCAGGAGGACTTTGTGCAACTCGCGAAAATCGTGGACCCGTACATTCTGGAAACCGGAGATCTCGCAGGCCTCATCATCGAGGTCTCCACGTTTCCCGGGTGGGAAAGCCTTGGCGCAATGGCGGCCCACTCCCGCTTCGTGCGGGATCATCACAAGCACATCAAGAAGATTGGCCTTGTTACCGATTCCGCCATAGGAAATGTCGCAGAGCATTTGGCGTCACATTTTGTGTCCGCCGAGATCAGGCATTTTTCTGCCAGGGAACTTGAGGCCGCAAAACAATGGATCATGAAGCGTCCTTATGAAGCATAGGAGGCGCCTTTATGAAAACAATTACATGTACCGATTTTAGAAAAAAAGCTTCTGAATTTATAACAGAGGTGGAACATGGTGAAACGATCGTTCTGTTACGCCGTGGAAAACCTATTGCCGAAGTAATTCCATTCACGGACCGGCATCAGCGAACGCCGTCCTGGAAACGTCCGGGAATTGCCCTGCAAATACAGGGGAGCGACCTTTCATCCGCCATTTTAAAAGAACGCGAGTCTGAACCGTGAAACTTGTTCTGGATTCATCAGCATTTGCCAAAAGATAAACGTGTTTAAGGCAGCGAATGACCATCGTCCCGCATGCAGTGTGTCCTTTGATGCGGTTAGTGTCGTACCGTGCCTCCAGTGATTTCGGGTTCCTTGGCAAATCCAGCCTGCACAAAGTGGTTATCAAAAGTCAGTGCCGTCCGGATTCGAAGTCGCTTCATGGTGATAAAGGATGCACAGTCCGTAAGGGAATATGACTTGTCCGAATGCTGAATGAAGTCATGCCATGCTTCATGGAACAAGGTTTCGTCAACATGGATGAACTGGATTGATGGGCTTGCCAACAGAAGATTCCCGACATCAACCGCTTTGTTGTGTCTGCTGCGGCTATTGAAAAATGTGACAATTTCATCAAAAATGTAGGAAGTTGTGACCATACGGGGTAACGATTGGGTGAGATTTTTCCAGTGGGCCAACGCAATGTGATGATATTGATCGTCTGCAGCTTCCAGTGCAATAAGGAATCCAGTATCCAGGAATAGCCGCCTTCTCATGATCCGGAGCTATAAATGTAGCTGTCGTGATGTTCCGAGGCGTTGGGTGCACCGCATTCCACTGGATTTTTCCCAAGAGCAAGGATAGGATCGCTTTTGGGAAGAAGCGAGATCACAATGCAGCGGTCTTCTTTTCGGATTTCCACCTCTTCCACACCTGCCAACATTTCTCTCGGAATTACAAGACCACGATTTGTTACTTTGGCTTTCATGGCTTCCCTCCTCAGATTCGATATTATATTTTAGAATACTCTGATATCAGTTGTCTTTCAAGAAAAATGGGGAGCGTTGGATTTTCGACTCAGATGACTATCGCTGAAACATGTTCGAATCAAAATTTTCATATGGATTAACTTGTTGAAATTCAGTTAAATTAAAGATAAAGGTGGGATCGATAAGAAATGTATATCAAAAATTCGAAGAGATACTCCAGGGCATGTTATGCGGACAGGGAAACAGAAATTCGATTGTTATTCGGATCAATCATACGAAGTTATTTAAACGGAAAACATATGCGGAATTCCTGAGACACCGCTCTTTATTCCTGCCTGACTTCGAATTTATTCAGAGATCAAGTACGGATCCTACACTCAATCAACACGAATTGGGGTCATCCATGTCCAACCCATTCTTTGACCACCCTGTCATCAACTCTCCTTACAAGTATCCCGGTTGCCATTGGGAACTGGATGAAACCGGCCAGCCGACCCAGAAAAAAATACCATCCCGACGCGCAGCGGAGTTCATTTCGCCGATCCCGAAGCCCCGAAAGCGCAAGGGACAGGCTGCCCAAACCACCATGTTTGTCAACGAGCTGTCAACACAGGAACAGGAATATGATCACACGGCACTGATCAATGCCGTGCGCCGAGAAGTGGACAAGTGGCGACAGATACCCAACCCCAATCATTGGCGCGTCACGCCGGAAACCGCACGTCTGCTCCAGCATTGGCGCCACCATGAATTTGCCGGTTTCCGGCCCTTTTTCTGCCAGGTCGAAGCCGTCGAAACCGCCATCTGGCTGACGGAAGTGGCGCCTCAGATGGGCAAGGCGGAGCGGAGCTTTCTCGAAGATCTGGCCAATGCCAACAGGGAAGCCAACCCGGAGCTGATGCGTCTGGCGCTCAAGCTCGCCACCGGGGCCGGGAAAACCACCGTAATGGCCATGCTGATCGCCTGGCAAACCATCAACGCCGTACGCAAGCCGGGCAGCAAAAAGTTCACACGGGGCTTTCTGGTTGTCGCCCCCGGCATCACCATTCGTGACCGTCTGCGCGTACTGATGCCCAATGACCCGGACAGCTACTACAAGAGCCGGGAATTGGTTCCCGGCGACATGCTGGACGACCTCAACAAGGCCAAGATCGTCATCACCAACTACCACGCATTCAAGCTGCGCGAGCGCATGGAGCTTTCCAAGGGAGGCCGACTGCTGCTGCAGGGCCGTCAGGGCGCGCCGCTGGAGACCCTGGAAACCGAAGGTCAGATGCTGCAACGGGTGATGCCCGAACTGATGGGGCTGAAGAACATCTTGGTCATCAATGACGAAGCCCACCACTGCTACCGCGAGAAACCGGGCGGCGATGATGTTGAGACCCTGAAGGGCGATGAAAAGAAAGAAGCCGAAAAAAACAGGGAGGCTGCCCGCCTGTGGATCAGTGGACTGGAGACCGTCAATCGCAAGCTTGGTGTTACCCGCGTGTTTGACCTTTCAGCAACGCCCTTCTTTCTCAGCGGGTCCGGCTATCTTGAAGGCACCCTGTTCCCCTGGACCATGAGCGATTTTTCCCTGATGGACGCCATCGAGTGCGGCATTGTCAAACTGCCCCGCGTACCGGTCGCCGAAAACATCCCCGGCAATGAAATGCCCATGTTTCGGGAACTCTGGAAACACATCGGCAAGAAAATGCCAAAAAAAGGCAGGGGCAAGGGCGCGGTGCTCGACCCGCTCAGCATCCCGGTGGAACTGCAAACCGCCCTGCAGTCGCTTTATGGTCACTACGACAAAACCTATCAGCTCTGGGAAAATGCCAGGATCAAGGTACCTCCCTGTTTCATCGTGGTCTGTAACAACACTGCCACCTCCAAACTGGTGTACGACTACATCTCGGGATTTGTGCGGTACAATAAAGATGGCACAACCAATGTTGCCAACGGTCGTCTGAAGCTGTTCCGCAACTTTGACGAATATGGCAACCCGCTGCCGCGGCCCAACACCCTGCTGATCGACAGCGAACAACTGGAATCCGGCGAAGGGCTGGACGAGAACTTCCGCAAAATGGCCATGGACGAAATCGAACGTTTCAAACGGGAAGCCCTGGAGCGTGGCGGCACACTGGCCAACCAGCTTATCGCCGGCAAGGAAATCGATGACACCACCCTGCTGCGCGAAGTCATGAACACGGTCGGCAAGCCCGACACCCTGGGGGGATCGATCCGCTGCGTGGTGTCCGTCTCCATGCTGACCGAAGGCTGGGACGCCAACACCGTGACCCATGTGCTGGGCGTGCGCGCCTTCGGCACCCAGTTGTTGTGCGAGCAGGTGATCGGCCGTGCGTTGCGCCGCCAGTCTTATGATCTGAATGAAGAAGGGCTGTTCAATGTCGAATATGCGGACGTGCTCGGCATTCCCTTTGATTTTACCGCCAAACCGGTCATCGCGCCGCCGCAACCACCGCGTGAGACCATCCAGGTCAAGGCTATTCTGCCCGAGCGCGAAGCCCTGGAAATCCGGTTCCCCCGGGTTGCCGGTTATCGGGTGGAATTGCCGGAAGAGCGCCTTACGGCTAAATTCAGCGAAGACTCGATTTACGTGCTGACACCGAACGAGGTTGGACCATCGCACGTTGTTAATTCCGGTATAATTGGTGAATCCGTTGACCTTACCCTGGAGCATATCCGAGATATGCGTCGCTCCACGCTTCTGTTCCATATCACCAAGCGATTGCTCGAAACCAAATGGCGCGACCCCGGAGATGAACCCAAACTGCACCTGTTCGGCCCGCTCAAACGGATTACCAAACAATGGTTGGACACCTGCCTGGTCTGCAAGGGCGATACCTACCCCGGCCTGCTGATGTATCAGGCCCTGGCCGATATTGCCTGCGAACGCATCACCGCAGCCATTACCCGTGCCGAACTGGGCAATCGTCCGATAAAGGCTGTGCTCGACCCGTACAACCCCACTGGCTCCACCGTACACGTGAACTTTACCACCTCCAAAACCGACCGCTACGAGACCGACAGCCGCCGATGCCAGCTCAACTGGGTGATTCTCGACAGCGACTGGGAGGCAGAATTCTGCCGTGTGGCCGAAGCTCACCCCCGGGTAATGGCCTATGTGAAGAACCACAACCTGGGCCTTGAGGTGCCGTACCGCTTTGGCTCGGAAACCCGCAAATACCGGCCCGATTTTATCGTTCAGGTGGATGATGGAAAAGGCGCGGAAAATCCCCTCAACCTGATCATCGAAATCAAGGGCTACCGGGGCGAAGACGCCAAGGAAAAGAAATCCACCATGGACACCTACTGGGTGCCCGGCGTGAATAACCTCAAGCAATACGGTCGCTGGGCCTTTGCCGAGTTTACCGATGTGTTCCAGATGCAGGTTGATTTTGCTCAAAAGGTCGAAGCCGAATTCAACAAGATGATTGAGTCTGTCACCTTCAAGACATCCACGGGAGTAATTGCATGAAAATAGATTTAATACGGTCTCTTACAGATGCATTTGAGGGTCATGCCCATTATACCGGAAATGGGGTGGAGTTTTGGTTGGCCCGCGATCTGCAGCAATTGCTGGAATATACCGAATGGCGCAATTTCCAGGCTGTGATTTCAAAGGCAAAAGTTGCCTGTGAAGTATCCGGCCATTCCATCGCCGACCATTTTGTTGACGTCAACAAAATGGTCGATCTTGGCTTAGGCAGAAAGATGTTAAAAAAGTCGAACGTCGTATCGTTTCGTCCGAAAAAAAATCCTTAAAAACCCTCGTTTCCCTGGAGTAAGCAGGTTATGGCCAAAAAAATCAATGCACCCATCAGCGTCGAAACTCTTACCCACGATGACGCCACCCGCAAGAACATTCCCACAGCAGAATACCAGTCGGTGATGCAAAAAGACGAACAGGCCCCGGTTAAGGTGTGCTATCCGCGAGGAAACGCCGAACTGGCGGATGAAAAAGAGGCCCGCAACCGCGACTTGGACCCGCAACTGGTCTGGCGCGGCAAGGATCAGCAGGACTGGTCCGATCTGGTGGTGCATGCCCCGCCAATCTACATTCAGGAAAAGGTCCACTCCAAGGTGTTGATCGATGACCTGCTGCGCCATACCGAAGCAGACCAGCCAAAACGACATGAGCAGCTCAATCTCTTCGCCGATTTCAATGGCATACCCGAAGGCGTCGATAAGACCGAGTTCTACCAGCACGACGCCAACTGGACCAATCGCATGATCCTCGGCGACAGTCTGCAGGTCATGGCCAGTCTGGCCGAGCGCGAGGGGCTTCGCGGCAAGGTGCAGTGCATCTATTTCGATCCGCCTTACGGTATCAAATTCAACTCCAACTTCCAGTGGTCCACCACCAGTCGGGACGTGAAGGACGGCAATGTGGATCACATCACCCGTGAGCCGGAGCAGGTCAAGGCATTCCGCGATACCTGGCGGGACGGCATTCATTCCTACCTGACCTATCTGCGCGACCGGTTGACCGTGGCGCGGGATTTATTGACGGATTCCGGCTCGATCTTTGTGCAGATTGGGGATGAGAATGTGCATCGGGTGCGAGCGTTGATGGATGAAGTCTTTGGAGTGGAAAACTTCATTGCTCTAATTTCAGTAAAGAAAACGGGTGGTGTAGGTTCGAAGTATCTCGATACTGTTTTCGACTATATCGCCTGGTTTGGGAAAAACGCTGATTCGACCAAATATAGAAGCCTAATCATTAAGAAAATCATTGGCGAGGGACAGGGCACGGGAATGCGTTACGACCAAGTCCGTTTCCCGGATTTAAACGAGCGGGCGCTTGCTAAATCGGAACGTGAGGACTCGAAAACTATTAATCAACTCGAAAGAGAGGGCGCGCAGTTTTTTCAACTTACGTCTCTTAATTCAGAGAGCTCCAGTGAAGCTACGACAGTTGATTTTGAATTCCAAGGGGAGTTCTTTCGTCGCACGAACTGGAAAACCAATCAAGTCGGATTGCATCGGCTATCTATGGCAGATAGAATACGAAAAGGTGCAGCAACGTTAAGATATCGACGACATCTTGACGATTTTCCGGGGACATTTGTCGCAAACTTTTGGGATGACACAGGTGTCGCGGGAAAAATTTACGTTGTTCAGACATCTACGAAGGTCATTGAACGCTGCGTCCTTATGACTACCGATCCAGGTGATTTGGTTCTTGACCCCACCTGCGGTTCCGGCACAACCGCTACCGTTGCCGAACAATGGGGCCGTCGCTGGATCACCGTCGACACCTCCCGCGTTGCGTTGGCCCTGGCCCGCGCCCGCATCATGGGTGTACGCTATCCCTATTACCTGCTGGCTGACAGCCGCAACGGTCAGCTCAAGGAAGCCGAAGTCACCCATAGCGCACCGTCGAGCCAACCTACCCGCGACAGCATCCGCCAGGGTTTTGTCTATGAGCGTGTGCACCATATCACTCTAAAATCAATCGCCAATAACACCGAGATCGACGTCATATGGGAAAAGTTTCAGGAGACGCTGGAACCGCTGCGCGAGCAGTTGAACAAGTCGCTGGGCAAGCAGTGGCAGGAATGGGAGATCCCCCGAGAGGCAGAAGCGAAATGGCCTAATGCCGCCAAAAAACTGCAAGCCGACTGGTGGAAAAACCGTATCGCCCGCCAGAAGGAGATCGATGCTTCTATCGCCGCCAAGGCCGACTTTGAGTACCTCTATGATAAGCCCTATGAGGACAAAAAGACAGTCCGCGTTGCTGGCCCCTTCACCGTGGAAAGCCTCTCGCCCCACCGCGTGCTGGGCGTGGATGAAAACGACGAACTGATCGATCCCAACACCAGTGGTGTAGGTGAGGGACCGGGCGGCTACGGCGAAGAACGCAATTTCGTACAGATAATTCTGGAAAACCTTAAAACCGCCGGTGTGCAGCAGGCGCACAAGGAAGACAAGATCACCTTCACCGCGCTTATCCCCTGGCCAGGTGACATGATCTGCGCCGAAGGCCGCTATTATGAAGGCGGCGAGAAAACCGGCAAGGAGAAGCGCGCCGCCATCTTTATCGGCCCCGAGTTTGGCACCGTGGCCCGACCCGATCTGGTGGCGGCTGCCCGCGAAGCCGGCGATGCGGATTTCGACGTGCTCATCACCTGCGCCTTCAACTATGACGCCCATTCCTCCGAGTTTGACAAACTCGGCCGCATCCCGGTCCTCAAGGCGCGCATGAACGCCGACCTGCACATGGCCGACGACCTCAAGAACACCGGCAAGGGCAACCTGTTTGTCATCTTCGGTGAACCCGATATCGATATCCTCGATGCTGAAGATGGTCAGGTGCAGGTCAAGGTCAACGGCGTCGACGTCTTCCACCCCAACACCGGCGAAGTCCGCTCCGACAACGCCGACGGCATCGCCTGCTGGTTCATCGACACCGATTACAACGAAGAATCCTTCTTCGTCCGCCATGCCTACTTCCTCGGCGCCAACGATCCCTATAAATCGCTGAAAACCACCCTCAAAGCCGAAATCAACGAAGATGCCTGGGCCACACTCAACAGCGACATCTCCCGTCCCTTCGACAAACCCAGGTCCGGGCGCATCGCGGTGAAGGTGATCAACCACCTGGGGGATGAGGTGATGAAGGTATTTAGAGTATGAAAAATCAGAAAATTCGTGTAATCAGATTAAAAAATATAGACAGATAGATATAGTGATAAACAAGACGAGGGACCCATGACCACAAAGACGACTTACAACGAACCAGAAGAAATCGAAGGGCTTGGCAAAGATGAGGATTCCTCATTGGGAGACTATCCGATTGACACCTTGCTGATCAGGAACGAGAGCCGCACGGTTCATGATGTTCTTCGGAGAATTGAAAAGGGGTCATTTGTCATGGACCCAGACTTTCAACGTGATTTTATCTGGCCTGATGACAAACAAAGTAAATTAATAGAATCGGTGCTGATGAGGATACCCTTGCCGGTTTTCTACCTTGCCGAAGATGAGAAAGGTCGTATGGTGATTGTTGACGGGTTGCAGCGGTTGTCAACATTCCATCGTTTCGTAAAAAATGAGCTTGTGCTTAAACTCCCATATCAGGCTGAATTACATAAAAAACGTTTCTCAAACCTCTCTCCTAAGCTTCAGAATCGTATCGAAGACTGTAACCTGATTCTTTATGTAATTGACGCTAAAGTGCCAGAAAGAGCTAAACTTGATATCTTTGAACGTGTAAATAGTGGAATGGCCCTTACACGTCAACAGATGCGTAATTGCCTTTATATGGGAAATGCTACTCGATTTTTAAAAAATGAGGCCGACTCAGATTTGTTTAGAACGGCCACCGGAGGTAGCCTTAGTGTCTCCAGCATGAGGGACCGGGAATTTGTGAATCGTTTCTGCGCATTTCAGCTTCTTCCATTAAAAGATTACAGGGGAGATATGGATGATTTCCTCGCACGAGTTCTTGAAAAGATGAATGAAATGGCCGAGGAAGATCTCAAAACTCTATCAGATCAGTTCAAGACCGGACTAAAAAACAATGTAATCGCGTTTGGCAAACATGCTTTCAGAAAAAGTTTTAACAACGAAGGCTCACGTAGTGTCATCAATGCTTCCTTGTGGGATGTGATGACAACTGGACTCACTGGCTATCCGAAACATTTGGTTAAAGAGAAAGCGCACGAAATCCATACAAAACTATCCATACTGATGTCAGATGATGATTTCATTCGATCGATAACATCAGGTACAAACGATATGAAACGAGTTATTTATCGGTTTCGCGCAACAAAAAAAATGTTTACGGAGGTATTCGATGCTTAACAGGCTTGATCTTAAAAACTTTAAATGCTTTGAACTTCTCCGCCTCCCGCTTTCAGCCCTTACACTTTTATCTGGAGCGAATGCATCCGGCAAATCGACTCTATTGCAGGCTCTGGTGCTTCTTCACCAGACCATGAGTGAACATGAATGGTCCAACAGGTTAATGATGAATGGTGAATCTATAAAACTGGGTACTGTTTCGGATGTTGTGGACAAAATACACGGACGAAAAACTTTTGAAATCAGCGTCAGTGATGATGACAGGACGTATCGATGGTCATTTACTGGCGAGCGCATGGATATGTCAATGGCAGTTGAAAGTTTTAAGGCTGAAAAAATATCTATAGATCGGCCCGATAGACTACGGTTCCTTTTACCTCCTGAGGTTGACAATTTTGGGTCTTCTTTCGCTGAACGTCTTCGGGGACTTACGTATATAACAGCCGAACGTGTCGGACCGCGCGAGGTTTATAGCCTTGAAGACCGGCAAGTTGCTAAAGTAGTTGGACCTGCCGGTGAACATGCCGCAAGCGTCCTCCATTGGGGGAGAGATGAACCGGTTATTGAGGGCCTTGTTCTTTCCGATGCGCCTCATACAAGGCTTAGACAGGTGGAAGAAAGAATGCGAAAATTTTTCCCCGAATGTTCAATGATGCTTCAACAAATACCCCAGGTCAATGCCGTGACTCTTGGACTAAGGACGTCCGTTGATACAGATTTTCACCGCCCTGTTCATGTTGGTTTTGGCCTGACTCAGGTTTTGCCTATTGTCGTCGCGGCTCTTTCGGCCAGCGTTGGAGATATTCTCCTTATAGAAAACCCTGAAGTTCATCTCCATCCAGCCGGGCAGGCTCTTATGGGGCAATTTTTAGCAGAAGTAGCAAAAGCAGGGGTTCAGGTCATCGTTGAAACCCACAGCGACCATGTGCTCAACGGCGTCCGAAAGTCGGTCAAGTCTGAAATTCTTAAACCGGAACAGGTTGCGATTCATTTTTTCAGGCCCCGCTCATTGGGCGGATCACAGGTTATCAGCCCCCAGATCGATAGAACTGGCAACATCGACATCTGGCCTGATGGATTTTTTGATCAGTTTGACAAAGATATGAACTTCTTCGCCGGATGGGGGGAATAACGTGGGATTCCTTGTCAATGATTTATCACTTTATGGACAGTATCCGGATGCTCAGTCGTTTCAGGAAGCAATTGGTCGGTTAATGAAAATGAAAGAAACTGCGAGGAGATTTGGAAAAGATATATTCTGTCATCGAAAAGTCGCTTTTGCTCAAGTCACGTCTTCTCTGTCCTTTCCCCAGATCATCCAGAATTTTGACCGGAATAAAAAACATTCGATTATGCAATGGCTGACCCGAACGGGACCCTTCTGGGAAGATGAAAGGATGCATGGCTCCGACGACTATCTGATGTGTCTGGACGAAATTGTTACGGACAGTGCTGTGGGCGAAGCGGCGTGGTGTTGTTTGAACGGTATCGAACGCCATTTGGTGAGCTTTTCTCCTTCCCGATGGGAAATGTCCCCGATATCGGTGGATTTTTTTGAAGATGAAGAATTAAAAAAACGTGTGGCCGTTAATAATTTCTGGGAGCCGTCCACCCTTACGGCGATTCTTGAGAAAACTCCGTCGCAAATAGATTCCTGGGATCGACTTCGGGAAATGGCGGCTCCCCGGTTTTCTCGACTCGTTTTCGCCGATGATGCGTTCACCCCCCTTGAGGGACATCCCTTTGTTTCTGGTGCAGCGCAACGGCTGATTTCCTTGCTCCATACACTGGATCGATTTAAAACTTGTCATGACGACCAAGGAAAAAGAACAAAAGAAGGCCATGAAATGTATAAGAATTTCTTTACTGGACAGAAAGGTGATGGGGGGCGTGGCGCGCATTTTAAGGACTCATCCGACAGCGAGAAAGCAGAATTCAAAGAAGAAATGACCTTCAATCATCCTGGATGTCCTGGTAAGGGTCTGTTCTGCCCTTGGCACGGCTCAACCCAGACACCCCAGCTTCGGATTCATTTTTCCTGGCCGGTCAAAGTCGACGAACCCATTTACATCGTTTATGTTGGCCCAAAGATTACCAAAAGATAGAAAACCAGCTTGGAATTTCGTGGATGGATCAAATCGTATGACCGGCCTGCGGGCAAGCCGCAGACGTTCCAGTTGAAGGAGAATCATTTTAAAATGACCACCATTGATAAACACAAATTTAACCTCGAAACACCTTGTCTGGTGCTGGATATGGATGTGCTTGAGCGCAACCTTCTGAAGATGCAGGCAACCATTGACCGCGCCGGCAAAAACCTCCGCCCGCATGTCAAGACGCACAAATGCTCTGCCCTGGCAAAGCGGCAAATCGAGGCTGGGGCAATCGGCGTTTGTGTCGCAAAGGTCTCAGAAGCCGAGATGTTGGTAAAGGCAGGTCTTGACGGCATTCTGATCACCGGGCCGATTGCAACGCCGGGCAAAGTGCAACGGCTCATCAATCTGTTAATTGCGTCGCCTTCTCTGATGGTCGTTGTCGATCACCCCGACAGTGTTGTATTGCTCGATGCGGCGCTGCGTGAAAGGGGCCTGTCCATGGACGTTCTTCTCGATGTGGACGTGGGCTTGAATCGCACCGGAGTCAGGCCGTCCGAGGCACTGTCGTTGGCAAGGCAAATCGTTTCCTGTCCAACCCTGCGCCTTTCCGGAATCCAGGCATACGCCGGGCACATCCAGCATATTCCTTCTTATGACATGAGAACGCAGGCTTCCCACCAGTGTCTGCAGGATGCGGTCCACATTTTCCGGAATCTGCAGGCCATCGTGCCAACCTGCACCATCTTCAGCGCCTCCGGCACCGGCACCTTTGACATCGATCCGGCAATTCCCGAAGTGTCGGAGCTTCAGGTCGGATCATACGCCTGCATGGACACCGAGTATCTCGATATCGGATCGGCTGATGACGATACGCGGTTTGTATCGTTCGACCCGGCCCTACGGCTGCTCACCACCGTTGTCAGCGCCAATCACGACGGATTTGTCACGGTGGATGCCGGATTAAAGGCGCTTTACAAAGACGGCGGCATGCCTCGGGTTGTCACGCCTGATTATGTCAATCTGGCGTATGACTGGTTTGGAGATGAATATGGCCGGATCACCAGCACGGACAATTCAAAACTCCCCGCGCTTGGAACGGTCCTGGAACTGGTCACGTCCCATTGTGACCCGACGATCAATCTGTTTGATCGCTATTTTCTGACAAGAGGCGACCAGGTGACAGGCGTCTGGCCCATTGATCTTCGCGGATGCAGTCAATGAATGAGGAAATCCATGTCTGATCGTAAAATACAGTTGGAGATACAGAACAAAATCGCATTGGTGACCCTGAATCGCGCCGGAAAGAAAAACGCGTTTGATGCGTCCATGTTCACCGCCCTGGAACAGGTTACAGATGACTTGAAGCACAATCTTCCCCGGGTGATTGTCATCACCGGCGATGGAGACGAAGCGTTTTGCTCAGGATTTGATGTGAATCCTGAAAATCCTCTGGTGGCAGATTTTCTTGAAGTTTTGGGTAAAAACGATATCGAACCGGCCAGAAGACTGGTGAACCGTGTTCGAAAGGCCGTTGACGGGTTTGTTTCCTTGCCTGTTCCAATCATTGCCGCAATCAATGGATTGGCGTATGGGGGCGGAATGGAGCTGGCAACCCGATGCGATTTGCGGGTGATGGACCGAACGGCTCACCTCTGTTTTTCAGAAGTCCGATTGGGGTTGATGCCGGATTGGGGTGGCGGCCCTTATTTAACCAGGCTTGTGGGAAGCGCCATAGCTTCAGACCTCATTTTAACAGCCCGTACGGTCAATGCAGCGGAAGCGTTACAAATCGGCCTGGTTAACCGCGTGAGTGAAAAAGGACGGTCCGTTGATGACGCATTCAACCTGGCAGAACAAATCGCGCAAAACGGGCCCAAGGCCATCCGTCATGCATTGGCTGTTATCCGGCAGAGCCGGGACCTGCCTTTGGAAAAAGCCCTTGAACTGGAAGCTGAAATGGCTGCCGAACTGATTGTATCCGGTGAATGTATTCATGGTATCACAGCGTTTATGGAAAAGAAAAAACCGGAGTTTCCCGATTGAATTCAAAAGCGACCGGCTCCTGCACCGGCGGATGTGCCTTGCCGACGAACCCAAATCCGTCGCAATCCATTAGATTTATTTGTTTCCGAAAGCCTGGGCTTTTTTAAAAGGAGATAGAAAATGAATGACTACCGATCCAAAAGCTGGTGGCTGGAATCCTTGCCCCATGCCATAACGCCCAATCCCGGTCTCGAAGGCACCCAAAAAGCAGATGTTGCGGTTATCGGCGGCGGATACACGGGCCTGTCTGTGGGCTATCATTTAAAACAAATCAATCCAGGCATCGATGTCCGCATTATTGAATCCGATGTCTGCGGCTATGGTGCGTCCGGCCGCAACGGCGGTTTTTCCATGACCCTTTTCGGCCTGACCAAAGGGATCACCAAATTCCGGTTCAACGATGAAAAAGCGAAATCCGCCCATCAGTATATGGAGGAAGCCGTGGATTACCTCCATGACGTCATCACGCAAAACAACATCGATTGCGATTATGAGCGCAGTGGCTACCTCCTGGTGGGCACCAGTCCTGCCCAGATGAAACGCATCGCGCATGATTTTAAAATTATGGAAAAATGGGGGCTTGGCGGAGTGGAACGATGGGGCAGGGACCGGCTATCTGCCGAATTTGAAACGGATTTTTACAAAGAGGGATGGTTTGAGCCCCGCTGCGGCATCGTCAATCCGGCCAGGTTGGCGCGCGGAATGAAAGCCCTGGCTGAAAATAACGGCGCTGTCATATATGAACAATCACCGGTCAAAAAATTCGGGAAAAAAGCAACATCCGGATTTATCGTCCATACTGAAAAAGGTGCAATTGAATCCGAATACCTTGTATTTGCCACCAACGCCTATTCGATTCTTTTCCCTGAGCTGAAAAACCTTCAAATCCCCGCATTCACTCACATCGTGATTTCCGAACCCTTAACCCAAAAACAATACGATTCGATCGGATGGAAGTGCCGGGCCGGTGTCGAAGATGCACGGGACCTGATCCACTATTATCGTCTGACAAAAGACAACCGGATCGTGATGGGCGGCGGTGATGTCAGTTTGGGGTATGGCGGAGACTTGAACAGGGATTTGAATGACAGGATATTCGGGCTTCTGGAAACACATGTACCCGAGGTTTTCCCCCAATTGAAGGGGATTCAGTTTACCCATCGCTGGGGCGGACCGGTTTCGATTACGTTGGATATGGCACCGGTCATCGGATACCTCGGCGGAGACAGGAAGGCAATATTCTCGTTAGGCTGCATGGGTCACGGTGTTTCACTGACAACGTTAAACGGCAAAACCATTGCCGAACTCATCACCGGCCAACAAACGCATCGAACGGGCATGTTTTTTGTGGGCAGAAAAATGTTCCCCTGGCCATCAGATCCGATTCCCTATGGCCTCGGGCATGCGATCCGTGGTTTTATGAAACTGGAAGACAAGCTGTATTATAAATAGTGTTTGAACGAATACTCCTGTTCAGATGAAATTCGAATATCGAAATCCGAAATTCGAAACAAATTCAAAATTCAAATGTCTGAATGACCCAAACGATCTGCCAGGCAATGCGCCGTTTTGAACATTTGGGTTTGTTATTTGGGGAATTGTTTCGGATTTCGCGCTTCGAATTTCGAAATTTAAGATCGAGAGAAAGGGTTTCCGTTCAGGCACTAAAAAAGCTGACAAGATCATGATTCAACATGCTGTTTAAAGGGGAAGATCTATGGGCCAGCAGAAAGATGTCGTGTTGAGCAATGCAATTGTGTGGGCCGGGAGTTCGCTGAAACGGATGAAAGGCGGCATGTGCATCAGGGATGGAAAGGTGCGGGAGATCTTTCATCAGGAAACAGCGCAGGGGGAATCGTCGATGGACCTCGGCGGGATGCATATCATACCCGGCCTTGTCGATGCCCACAGCCATTTTTTCATTGCGGCCATGCTGCCTCTGGGAGGAGATGCAAGCGCCTGGAAATCCAGGCATGATGCCCTTGAGGCTATCGAGGCGGCATGCCGATCAAATGGTTCGGACAAACGATGGGTCTTTTTTTTCGGTTTGGACAATTCGCGGTGGAAGAGCGCTTCCCTGCCGGGCATTCACGAGATCGACAAAGTTTCCATCGGTTCGCCTGTCCTGGTGGTTGACACCACCTGCCACCGGGGCATCGTCTCCACCGAGGCCATCAGGCGAACAGGCATCAGCCGGGTTGCCTTGCGGGTGCCGGATGACATGGATATCCATCGGAATGGAACACCAACGGGAACGGTATGGGAAGATGCCTTGAGCCGGGTTCTCTTCACCATGTTCAGGGAGAATCTCCAGACTTTCAGTGATGAAGAAAAGGTGAAGCTTCTCCTCGGCGAGGCTGAAAAATGCCTTCGGAAGGGACTGACCCATGTCAACGATCCAGGGTTGCCGTCTGATATTCAGAGGCTTTTCAAAGATGTGCAGAAGCACACCCCGTTGAAGTTAAGCTGGTGCGTGACGGCATTCGATGGCCTGTGTGCGCCCCCTGAATTGCAGGATGAGTTGGATTCCATCTGCAGCGAACATGCTCCGAAGAGCGTCAAGTTCTTCCTGGACGGGGCCAACAGGACCGCAGCGAGCATGCCCGTCATTTCAGGTTTGAAGGCTGTCTTCAGGGCTGCCATGGACAGCATCTCCCTGGGGAACCACTCGCCGTTTTCTTTGCTCCTTGAACAGAAGAGCACCCTGAGGGGGAGGAAAATATACATGCCTTACCTGAGATTCAAGGACCCCGCAGAGCTCAGCAGGCGGGCCAGGCTCTTCACGGAGAAAGGCTACCGGCTGGTCATGCACGCCCTGGGCAATGTTGCGGCAAGCCAGGCGGCCCAGGTTGTGAAAGAGCTGGATGCGGGGTCTGGTTCATCAATTGAGCACGTGCTGGTCATGGACAACGAGGGATTGGATCTCTTTGCATCCTGCGGCGCGGTCGCATCAATCCAGCCTGGATTCATCCCGTACTATGCGGACGCTATTGAGAAGAGGGGGGTGGTTCCATATCTGAAGACTTTCCCCTTGCGGAGCCTCTCGGAAAGAGGGGTTCGCATCTGCATCAGTTCCGACGGCCCCTGCGGTGCGGATGATCCGCTGCACAACATCAGGCGTGCCGTAGACAGGAAGAAGGCGGACGGCTCGGTTTTCGATCCGGACGAGAGGATCAGCCAGGTGCAGGCTCTGGCTGCGGGTACGTTTGGCGGAAGCAGCTCCCTCGGGCTTAAAAACGACGGATTGATCGAGGGCGCTCCTGCCACGTTTTGTGTCGTGGACGGAGACCCCTTCTCGGACATGAGCCGGGTGGTTCAGACTTGGATCGACGGGAAGCGGGTATATTGAAGGCAGACTTGGGCGGACCTGGAAGGCCAGAACCTGATTTCCAAGCCAAGTTCAGTGACGGCGGCTAATTCCCTAATTTGGCAGGGGCCGTACTCAAAGCAAAGGCTGAAGCAATCATTCAAATCCTGCATGAAAACCCCTACCAAACCCCACCTGACTTTGAAAAACCTGTTGGCGATTTGGCAGGAGCCTATTCACGTCGGATCAATATTCACCATCGGCTGATTTATCAGATCATGAATGATGAACAGGTTGTCAAAATCATTCGGTTGTGGACCCATTATGAATAAGACGGCAGAACATGCGATTCGTGCCGCGCTGAACAACTACCCGAAAAGTCAGTATAAATGTCGCTCATCGTCTTCAACAAACTGGATTCGGTCGTTCGCGGAAAAAGCGTGCTCACGGATATTTCCTGGGAGATCACGCCCGGTCAGAACTGGGTCATTATCGGTCCCAACGGGGCCGGAAAATCCACATTGATCCGCCTGATCACGGCGGATGATCCGCAGGCCTATGCGAACGAAATCCATCTTTTCGGCAGAAGACGGGGAACCGGGGAAAGCATCTGGGAAATCAAGCAGAAAATTGGGCTGATTTCGTCGGAATTTCAGATCCGGTACCAGGGAACAGGGGCGCCGATAACCGCATTTCAGGTGGTTCTGTCCGGCTTTTTCGATTCGGTCGGTCTTTTCCGAAATGCCACGGAAGTGCAGCGTCGTATCGCCGGACAGTGGCTGCGCCGAATCGGCATGGAAGAATATGGAGAACGCGCCTTTGCCCGCCTCTCCTACGGAGAACAGCGCATGGTCCTGATCGTTCGGGCCATGGTCAAATCTCCGGCCATGCTGATTCTGGACGAGCCATTTGAAGGGCTTGACTATGCAAACCGCCAAATGCTTCTGGATCTGATTGACGACATCGGAAAAAACACGGAAACCAGCATTATCTATGTCACCCACCAAAGGGACCGGCTTGATTGCATCACCCACAGAATGGAATTCGTCCCCCGGGAAACCGGTGGGTACCGGCTCATCAGGCAGAAGATGGGCTGTCTGGAGGAATCAATATGAAAATAAGGCCATATCAATTGTCGGATCAAAACAGCGTTGTGGCACTTTGGATCAAATGCGGACTTGTCGTATCACACAACAATCCCGTCAAGGATATTGAACGCAAGTTGACGGTTCATCCCGAATGGTTTCTGGTCGGTGAAATTGACGGCGAGGTCATGGCCACATGCATGGCCGGGTTTGAAGGCCATCGGGGTTGGATCAACTATTTGGCTGTCAGCCCGGATTTACAGGGGCATGGATTTGGCAAAATGATCATGGCACATGCAGAGGCCATGCTCAAGGCTGCCGGATGCCCCAAGATCAATTTGCAGATTCGCGCCACCAATCAAACGGTTATCGGTTTCTACGAAAGTTTGGGGTACAGCCATGATCCTGTGGTAAGCTTGGGCAAACGGCTGATACCGGATAGTCCGGGTACTGAGAGCCTGTTTGAAGATCCCGTCTGAGGCCCGCTAACTGCGTTGGAAAGCACCTCAAAATGCTCACATACTCCGTGTATGCTCCGCTTTTGAGGCACTTTCCGCCTTGTTATCGGGCCTGATCCAGAATCTTCAAACAGGCTCTAAATTAAAGGGGATGTATGAGAGTATTATTCTGGTTTTGTGACAAATTTGCGTGGACGCCAACCATAAAGACACTGGATGATGTTCCGGACTCAGGACCGGAGCAATTGGAAAACGTCGTTGTTGCATTTGTGCATGTCGAGCCCAGGGATATTCAGGAAGCCAGTTCAGCGGAAACAAAACTGGTTAAAAATGCCAAATGGCTTGCCCGCAAATGGGATGTCAAGAAAATACTCTTGCATTCATTTACCCATCTGGCTGAAGAAAAGGCAGAACCCGGCCAGGCGAAATTGCTTCTGGATCGGGTTCAGGGCAGACTGCATAGTGCGGAATACGATGTGTCCCAAACGGCTTACGGATATTTCAATGATCTGGTCATAGAAGCCAAAGGCCATCCCCTTGCAAGAATTTTCAAGGAATTTTGATGAAGAACAGACCATTGATCGGCGTTGCGGTTATTGTCATAAAAAATGGAACCGTATTGTTGGGAAAACGGAAAGGCTCGCATGGATCAGGAGCCTGGGCGTTTCCCGGTGGCCATCTGGAGATGAATGAATCGATCGAAGACTGTGCCAGGCGGGAAGTATTTGAGGAGACCGGTATTTCAATCGATCATATCCGGTATGCAACCTTCACCAACGACATATTTGAAGCAGAGAAAAAACACTACGTTACCCTGTTTGTTGTTGCCGATTATCAGGACGGCGATCTCCAGGTCAGGGAACCGGATAAATGCGAAACATGGGACTGGTTTGTTTGGGGCCGGTTTCCGGAAAATCTGTTTTTGTCCCTGAAAAATTTGTTGGCTCAGGGATTCCGCATTCCGAACTGAAAGTATCGCAGTGAAAGGCGACGCTTCGATCCCGTTTGATATTCCGGTAATCGACTATCTTCCTGAAAAGACGATATCACATGATGTTTTCGGCTTCATCCAACCTGGCGATCACGGTTGAAAAACAATATCCCGTTACCGTGTCGAAAGCGCGTTTTCCGCTTCGACAGGGACGGTATTCCGAGATCAGGACATCCGGACACGAATTTGTTTTCAATCTGAATGGTGAAATCAAATTCATTCGGAGTCTCGGTGTCAACTGGCCCCATCCGGCCGAACAGCTCAAGCGGACAGACGGCAATGACTGGGTGTACTATACGGTAGGCGACATCAGCGGTGAAAGCGGCATCATATCCTGGATGGGCGAATATTATCTGCCCTGTCTGCCATATCCCAGCAACGCGGTATGGGAGGTCAATTATTTCAAAAACGCCACCATCATGGGGGCCTTTGCGGAATGGTCCCAATTGTATGCCAATCTTTACGGCTTGCAGGAAAACGGCCTGCATTCCAGGAATAAGGAGCTGATCAGCCGCATTTTGCAGAACCACGACGGCGTGCTGTTCGAACAGGCCGAAAAGCTGAACAAGATCATCGGCGGCCGAGTATCGGTTCTTCCACCCGATACGCGACACGTCGATTACGAAATCATTCCGACCATGATTGCGGACGGACGCCTGTATCACTGCGATTTCTGCTGTGTCAAAACCGACCGAAAATTCTACATTAAAGGACATTCGAAAACCGGTCGATGGTTAACAGGTTGATGCCGCTTTTCAGAAAATGCTTGAAATCAATGACCATTTTAAAAACATTGAAATTACGGGTAATTTTCTTCTGGGAGATACGCTTTCATTCGAACATGATGAATCCCTTGCCGCATTTCTCGAAAGCGTGCCGGTTTCCACGCATCGGAAAGGTGCCATTTACCTGTCTCCGTTGAAAGACAGTTCCAAAAAGCGCGAACTGTTGCCGCGCTTTCATGCGATCAAGAATCGAAGTCAACTGCCGGTTTAACCCTATCTGATTCAGCGGCTATAGGGAAAATGAAAGCGGTCGTCCATCCCTTGTCCGCGGTAGTCCCAAATTGGTAACTAAAGCGATACGCTTCAATAACTGAGGAAGACATGACCATTTTTTTATTCGTTGCAGGACTGTGCCTATTGATTATCGGTGCGGAAGCCCTGGTTCGGGGTGCCTCCCGGCTGGCGACTGTAATCGGCATATCGCCACTGGTCATCGGACTGACTGTCGTGGCGTTTGGTACCAGTTCACCCGAACTGGCGGTCAGCATCAAATCCGCATTATCCGGCCAGGCCAGTATTGCCCTGGGAAACGTGATCGGCAGCAACATTTTCAACGTTCTCTTCATTCTGGGCCTTTCCGCATTGATTGTGCCCCTGAACGTATCGCAACAACTGGTGCGGCTGGACGTGCCGTTAATGATTGGACTCTCCATCCTTGTTCTGATTTTTTCACTGGATGGCAACCTGAGTCGAACCGAAGGCGTCATTTGGGTCACGGGACTGGCCTTTTACCTCTGGTTGCTGATCAACCAAAGCCGCAGAGAAAACATCGAGATCAAAGAGGAATATGCCAAGGAATTTGGATCTTATGACGGAGGCGGTTGGATTCGAAATATCGGTTTTGTCCTTTGCGGTCTGGGATTGTTGGTTCTGGGGTCACGCTGGCTCGTCGACAGTGCGGTATCATTTGCAAAATATCTGGGTGTCAGCGAACTGGTTGTCGGATTGACCGTTGTCGCAGCCGGAACGTCGTTGCCGGAAGTGGTTACCTCGATCATCGCGGCGATTCGCGGGGAACGGGATATTGCCGTCGGCAATGTGGTCGGCAGCAACATCTTCAACATCATGGGGGTATTGGGACTGGCGAGTGTTGTGGCGCCATCAGGCATTGATGTCTCATCCGCGGTCATCGGACTGGACATACCGGTCATGATTGCGGCGGCGATGGCTTGCCTGCCCATATTTTTTACCGGTGGCGTCATCAGCCGGCTGGAGGGTGTGGCGTTGCTGGGATACTATGTGACCTATACCCTCTATCTGGTTCTGGCCGCATCCCGTCATGATGCATTGCCCCGGTTCAGCGCAGTCATGTTGTACTTCGTCATTCCGCTGACCGTTCTGACCCTGATGATCGTGGTGGTTCAGGAAACACGCAGGCGAAACAAGGGATCGCCAACATGATTTGACAGACAAGGCGGAACGGGTTAAAAAAACAGTTCTTCGTGGGATGGAAAAACTTCCTGTATACGTGCGGAAGTTAATATTTTTATTGGTTGAAGACCTTAAAGCAGATGGCCCGATACAAAAAAGTTGGCACAATTTTTCACCCTTGGGCAATGACAGGACCCACTGCCATTTAAATTATCGTTATGTGGCGTGCCGGACTTATCGTCAGGGGGAGATCGTAATTGACGTGTATTATGTTGGCTCTCGTGAAAAAGCCCCGTATTGAGATATCCCTTCAAGGAGAGCATTTTAATGAACTCATTGATTGGATAAGCAAAAAATATGAAGTAAATATTCTCGTATACGAAGAATCTGGCAGCATAGCCGTTGAAGAGACTGATTTTGGGAGAGAAATGCAGTCCAACAGAATCGGTAACCTTCTTTGCGCAGCTCGGTTAAAAGCCAGCCTGTCACAGTCACAACTGGCTGATAAGCTCTGTGTCCGTCAAAACATGATCAGTGAATACGAAAGGGGCAAGCGCAGGCTTTCGCCTGCAATGGCAAAACGGATGGCTGAAATTCTTCATCTTAAAGCTGAAAGACTTTAATATAGCTTTTCAGATAATGATTTTTCAGGGTGTTCCCGCATGATTACGCAAGTGCCTGCCGGAAAATCGGCATATCGCTTCCAGTCAAAGACATGGACAACCTGATCTTTACGGATATTTGCCTTCAGCCACCAATCAGCCGTGTATCAGTGCATAGCGACGGCGCGTTGTCAGCATAAACACCAGTGTAATCAGGCGACCACGATAACCATCGCCTGAAAGATGCGGCGCACCCACAACCGGTCCATCGGCCTGCTCCATAATGATTTGTGTCCACCAGCCACTCCAGGACACATCCCTGCAAGTGCAGCGATATAAAACTTTAACCTTTCTCAGGAGCCTGTTGAAAACCCCCAAATCCGTTAAAATCAGAAAAAATCATTGAACAAAATACGGTTTTCCTGTATCCAATTTTTAAATATAAAATATCAATATAAAATAGTTTTTAAATAACAATATAAATTCATCAAGGAAAAATTACATGGCTGTAAAAACCCGAGGAGGACGTCCCAAAAAATTTGATGTGTCCAGCCGGGTGGTAACCATAACCCTTCCGGAAAGAACACTGAAAAATCTGGAATCCATTGACAGGGACCGGGCCAGAGCCATTGTAAAGGCCGTTGACAGCACATTGTATCAGGACAGGGAATCTGATCAGCCACTGGTTGATCTGGTGGAAGTTGCGCCAGGAATTGCAATCATAATAGTCGGACCCAGTTCATCCCTGCGAAGTGTTCACTGGCTGCGGATGGTGGAGATCACCCCCGAACGGTTTTTGCTTGTCATCCAGCAGGACATCCGTGCAGAAGAACTGGAGCTGATCATCCTGGACATGCTGGACATGCTTCCATCCGATGATCATTATGAGAGGCCTCTGCTGGAACAGCTTCGAAAACTGATTCGTTCGTCTCGCCATGAAAGTCGAATTCAACAATATAAAATACTGATGATTTCCGTAAATGACATCGACTCGGGCGAATAAAAAGGAACCGGAAGGGCACGGTTGATTCCCGGAAAGGGAAACCGTCATTTTCATGCTGTTGAAACCTCAATCGAACAAGGATTACGGACGTGATCATTCTAAAAAGCATACTGAATGCTGCTGACCGGATATTGACATTTTTTGAGGACTGGACCCTGTTCATTACCGTGATAGCCGTTTTGGCCGCATTGTTCGTGAATGTAATATTGCGGTATGCATTCAATTATTCCCTTGCCTGGTCGGAAGAGCTGGTTCGGGAGGTCATCATTTACACCACGCTGATCGGATGCAGCGCTGCGGTCAGGAACCGGTCCATGATCAAGGTGGATGTTTTGTTGCAACTGATCCCAAAAACCAGATATCCACTGATGCTTTTCAGCAATCTGGTTACCCTGATTTTTGCTGTGATGATGCTCTATTACGGCTGGCAGATCGCAGCGATTCAGGCCGTTACACATCAGAAAACCATAATTTTGCAGATTCCGATGGTCTATCTGTATGCACTGATGCCGTTGATGGGCGGCATGATGATGATACGCACGATTCAGGTCATGACTCAGGATTTTCTGTCGTACCGGGAAGAGCGCCGAACGTAGTCATCCGCACTGAATCATGATGAAATTCAGCCCTGACTCAACAGATATGAACTGTAAGATAATGATTTTGGGAAGGCAGCAGGGAGGCGATAGGCCTTTAGCGGCTGACGTCTTGAAAACACTCGGCCATCCCCGGCCGATAACGCACCCCAAATCTTTATCCTGATAGCTAAAGCAGGAAGAATGGCCCCTACTCGTAACGTCATGAAATGAGGATATCCGGTTATGGAATGGACTTATGCAGTTCCAATGCTGATTCTGCTGGGAGCAATGCTGGCATACGTTCCCGTGTTCATGTGCCTGTTTTTTACATCGGTAATATGCATGCTGCTGTTCACCGATATTCCCATGCTGCTGCTGATTCAGACCATTTTTCGCAGCATGGACAATTTTGCACTGGTTGTGGTGCTGTTTTTCATTCTCTGCGGAAATATCATGACAGCCGGCACCATTGTTGAAAAACTGATCAAATTTGCAAACGTGCTGGTAAGCTGGCTGCCTGGAGGACTGGGAATGGCCGGTGTCATGGCCTGCGCGCTGTTTGGCGCCATTTCCGGATCCACTGTTGCCACAGTTGTGGCCCTTGGGGGATTCATGATTCCGGCGTTGCGGGAAAACGGGTATCCCGATCCCTACAGCATCGGCGTAATGACCACATCCGGCAATCTGGGGGTGATCATTCCACCAAGTATCGGAATGATTTTATTCAGCATGATCAGCAACTGCTCACTGGAAGCGCTCTTTCTGACCGGATTTGTCCCCGGGGTGCTGATTTCGGTTGCAACATGCCTGTATACCTATTTTCTATTTAAAAACAATCCCGACATTATCCGGCAACCGATTCCGGGCATCAGCCAGATATGGGCCACCTTTCGGGAATGTTTCTGGGCGCTCATGCTTCCGGTGGTGATCTTTGCCGGTATTTATTCCGGTGCATTTACAGCGAACGAGGCGGCAGTCGTGGCCTGCATTTATGCCTTTGTTGTAGAGCTGTTTATTCACAAGTCCATGAAGCTGTCTGATGCAAAACGGGTTGTGGTGAATTCTGCAGTCACCTCGGCAACCCTGTTGATCATTGTTGCAGGGGCATCCTGTTTCGGGCGCTATCTGACCATTGAATCCATTCCGGCCAAAATTACCGAGGCAGTTACCGGCAGCATCCATTCTCCTGCCCTGTTCCTGCTGGCAATCAACATGATTCTTCTGGTGGTGGGATGTCTGATGGACATCATATCGGCCACGCTGATCATCGGCCCGGTCTGTCTGCCGCTTCTGGCCGCGTTCGGGATCGATCCGATTCATTTCGGACTGATCATGACCGTGAATCTGGCCATTGGATATACCACGCCACCGGTAGGGGTCAGCCTATATATCACGGGATCGATTGCCAACCGGGATATCCTGTATGTTACCCGGTCGGTCATGCCGTTTCTGATCATACAGATCAGTATTCTTTTCCTGATGACCTACCTGCCGGAAGTGGTGTTATGGCTGCCCCGTATTCTGGGATATGAGATGGGTGTACATTCTGTTGGTGGTGGAATGTAGCCGGAACGTAACCAGTTGGTTTTGGCAGGGGGCAATCCGGTTCTAATCCCGCTTTTTAACCACCCGGGCCAGCACGCCCATGCACACGCTTTGTGCTGGCTACGGATCGGGTGATGACCGAACCCGATGCGGCAATGAAACCGAAACCGACTGTTACACCACCATTTATGGTGACATTTGGCGCCCAGCCAGCCATTGGATCCGATGATAAACCCCGCCATCCGGCCGGATGCCCTGAAGCCGGAAAACACAGGGACGCCCATGAAATTAGGCGTTTCCATTCTCTTCAAAGCTTATGCCGATTTCCATAACAATCTTTCTACCACGCTGGGCTGCCCGACTGGCTGCCGATTGCCCGAAACCCAGTTTTAAACCGACCTTCGTCCCCGGGAGGCCCAGCGCGGTCACCGCCCAATGAGGTCAACACGCTTCAAGCTTTCTCACGCACTGGGTGCTTTCCGGGGAATGAACATCTTAGATGGTTGCATCGTCGCCTGTTCTTTGAATGTGAATTCAGGAAAGGCCGATTGAACGCAGATGCATAGGTCAGGACGAAAGCAGCCTGCAGGATATAATTACGATATAGCCACATCGTAACTACGTGTCAAAACAAAAGCGTATTTATGGAGAAGTTTCCCAGAACCAGCGCCACCACCTGATCAGGTGTCATGCCAGCGGTGGAAACGACGATGTCTGCATATTTTTCGTAGAGAGGACGCCTTTCTTCATAAAGCATGTCGATTGTCTGGCCAGGCATTCTCAGCACCCCCCGTTCATCCAGATTGCACAGTCGGGCTCTCAGCGTTTCCATCTCGATTTGCAGATAGACCGCCGGCCCCAGTGATTTCAGATGGGCCATGGCTTTCGCACTGTAGACGGCGCTGCCGCCGGTGGCAACCACACCGCAGTCTGCCGGTACGCATAGCAGATACGTTTCTTCGATTTCCCGGAAGCCGCTGATGCCGTGCCTGGAAATAAGATCCTGAAGATAGCATCCTTCACCGGTTTGAATCAGGATGTCCGTATCCAGAAACGCCGTTCCCAGTCGTTTGGCCAACAGCACGCCTATGGTGCTTTTACCGGCCCCGGGCATTCCGATGAGTATCAGATTCCGTTTTGCCTTCAACGTTCGAAAGCCCTAATCCGCCTGGTCCAGCCCGACCAGCACATTGGCGTTGGTGGGAAACACCATTCCGCACAGCGCCTTCTCCAGGTACCCCGGAGGCAGTTTGGACGCTCAGCCGGCACCTTTTACGGTTTCAGTCAGACGGAGAGGATGCGGGTCTTGAGGGGTTTTCATGGCAGGCAAATGTACACCATCTACGCTAAAATACAATCATAATAGTGACTATTCAGGCACAAAGACACATAGGGGCAAAGGCACAAAGAGGCATATTGTCCATCAGCCGTTGGCGGTAAGGCGGTTCTGCGTCCATATCAATTCATCTCCATCATCCATCCCCCGCCCATGGCCTTATACAGGGTGGTGTAGGCGATCAGGGCCGCCGCGCGATACTGAACATAATCCAGTTCAGCCGGAAAAAGCTGCTGTTGTGCGTTCAGAACCGTCAGATAGGGGGTATATCCGCCATCATACTGAAGCCGGGCCAGTCGTTCGTATTCCCGGCCGGCTGTCACCAGACGCTCCTGAGCTTTGACCTGCTCCGCCACTTTGGTCCGGGCGATCAGGGCATTTTCAACATCGGCAAATGCCTGCTGAATGGATGACTGATAGGTCAGAAGGCTCATTTTGTGATCGGCTTCGGCCTGCTTCACCTGGGCCTCGATGCCGCCTGCTGAAAAAATCGGGCCGGTAAATGACCCCTGATAACTCCAGGTCCGGGCCGAGCCATTGAACAGATTTGACAGATCCGCGCTGGCCAGGCCCAGACCGGCAGTCAGTGAAATGCTCGGAAAATACAGGGCTCTGGCCGCGCCGATTCGGGCATTGGCAGCGATCAGATTCTGTTCGGCCTGCTGAATATCCGGGCGGTTGGTCAGAACATCGGATGGTACACCTGCCGGAACAGACGGCAGGATCAGATCGTCGATGGTCCGGTTGCGAACAATGGGGCCGGGATTTCGTCCCAACAGGATCGACAGGGCGTTTTCGGTCTGAGCGATCTGGGATTCGATCTGGGGAATGATTCCCGCAGCGGTTTCATACTGGGTGTGGGCCTGCTCTACGGTCATTCGTGACACCCGGCCATATTGATACTGCAGCTCAAAAAGCCGGACCGACTCGGCATAAATGGTCAGAGTGTCCCTGGAAATACGCAACTGCATGTCAAGTCCCAGCAGTTGGATATAATTGGCGGCGACCGATGATACCAGAGACAGCAGAATACCGCGCTGGGCCGCTTCGCTGGCCAGAACATTGGCCTGTGCAGCCTCGGACAGACGCTGAATTTTACCCCAGAGGTCGAGTTCCCAGCTTGCATGGGAAAGCATCTGAAACGCGTTCTGGGGATTGGGTACCGACGCCGGTATCGGGGAGGCGTTTTCTTCACTGGCCCGCTGGCGGGACCCGCTGCCGCTGTAGCCAATCTGGGGCAAAAGCGGAGACCGTGTCTGGGTCAATACGGCGGCGGCCTTTTCGATGTTGGCCGCAGCGATTTGAATGTCTTTGTTATGGTTCAGGGCTTCGTCAATCAGCGCATCCAGCATCGGGTCCTGAAACTGGGTCCACCATTTTGTGTTGGCCAGCTCCTGCGCATGTTCATCCTGATAGCGGTATTCGGCAGGCACATCCACAGACGGCCGTTCGTACGCCGGGCCCATCATGCAGCCCGACAGACCAAGCAAAGCAGCCAGGATCAGTAAAAATGGGCGCATGTCAGTGTTCCTCCCCGGGCGTTGAACGGTGCGGTTCGCGGGTGGATTCGTCAGGGCTCATTTCTTTGATTCCATCCGGAGACCGGTTGCTCCACCGATCAAAAATATAAAAAAACAGCGGAACATACAGCATGGCCAGGGTGGCCTCTCCGATCATGCCGCCGATGATGCCCGTGCCGATGGAATGGCGTGCATTGGCCCCGGCGCCCACGGCAACAGCCAGGGGCAATACGCCAAAAATGAAGGCCAGGGATGTCATGATAATGGGTCGCAGCCGCATCTCACCGGCCTCGATGGTGGCATCCATCAGCGATTTGCCCTGTTTGCGCAGCTCCACGGCAAATGTAACCCGCAGCAGCGCGTTTTTGGCGCCCAGGCCGACCAGAACCAGAAGACCGATCTGAAAATACACATCGTTTTCCAGTCCCCGCATCCAGTTGAACAAAAGGGCGCCCAGTACACCAAACGGCACGGCTGTCATGACCGACCCCGGAAGGGTCCAGGATTCGTACTGGGCCGCCAGAATCAAAAACACAAACACCAGACCAAACATGAGGGCCAAGGCCGACGTTCCCCCAGCGCTTTTTTCCTCGAACGCCAGGCCGGACCAGGCAAATGTATAACCAGGGGGGAGCACCTGGCGTGCAACGGCTTCCATGACGTCGATGGCCTGGCCCGAACTGTAGCCAGGTGCGGCGTTTCCATCGATCTTGGCCGATGGGAACCCATTGAAATGGGGCAGCATATCCGGACCGGTCACCCAGGATGTGGTCACCACGGAAGACAGGGGAACCATCTGTCCCGTGTTTGACCGGGTATACAGCCGGGTCAGATCCTGGGGATTCTGTCGGAATAGGGGATCGGACTGAAGAATCACCCACCAGACCCGGCTGAAATCGTTGTACTGGCTGGCTGTCAGTGATCCGAACTGGGCCTGAATCGCGCTGTAGATATCGTGTACCGGTACACCGATCAGGCTGGCCTTGTCCCGGTTTACTTCGGCTTTCAGTTGCTGGGAAGAGGCCCGGAATGTCGAGTTCAATCCACTCAGTTCGGGTCTTTGCCTGGCCTGGTTCAAAAATTGCCGGGACAGTTCTTCCAGCCGGGCCGGGTCACCCGAACCGGTGTCCTGAATCCAGAACTCGAAACCACCTGTTGTACCGATTCCGGGAATGGCCGGCGGCGAGATGGGAATGATCAGCCCCTGCTGAATATCCTTTGCCTGCCGGATCAGATTCATCAGCACAGCCCGTGAATTCTCCGATCGCGCCCGATCCACTGATTGATAGCGTTCCTCAAAGGATTTCAGCGTAACAAAGAATGTAGCCGCATTGATTTTAAACCCGTTATCAAGCAGGCTGAATCCAATGATCTGGGAGCGATATTCCACACCCGGTATGCCTGCGAATATGGCATCAATACGTTCGGAGACCTCTCTTGTCCGGTCCAGGCTGGCGGCATCGGGCATCATGACGGCGGCCATGACACGTCCCTGGTCTTCATTGGGTACGAAACTGGTGGGAAGGACCTGAAAGAGATGAACAATACCCCATACCATCACCCCCAGCAGCACAAAGGCAATGCTCATGCGGCGGATGATCACCACCACGGCCCGGCCAAACGCCTGGGTAAACCGGTCGAAGAGGCGGTTGAACCAGGCAAAGGGACCTTTTTGCGGCGGCGCGGTGTGTCTCAGCATCATGGCACACATGGCCGGGGTCAATGTCAGGGCGACAAAACCGGAAATCGAAACCGAAATGGCGATGGTAATCGCAAACTGCTTATAGAGCTGTCCCGTGGTTCCGGGCAGAAATGCGGCCGACACAAACACCGCGGACATCACCAGCACGGTTGCGATGACCGGACTGGTCACCTCGTTCATGGCCCGAATGGTGGCCTCTTTGGGTGACAGATGAAACTGGGTCATGTTCCGCTCGACATTTTCGACCACCACAATGGCATCATCCACCACGATTCCGATGGCCAGCACCAGGCCGAACAGGGTGAGCAGGTTGATGGAAAACCCCAGGGCCAGCATGCCGGGAAAGGTGCCGATCAGCGCAACAAAGATGGCGACGGTGCAGATCACCGTGGCCCGAAAATTCTGAAGAAACAAAAAGACCACCAGAATCACCAGAATCACCGCCTCGATCAGGGTGTGTTTGACCTCATCGATGGACAGCCGGACAAAATCCGTCGCGTCAAGAGAGATCACATAATCAAGCCCGTCGGGAAACTGGGTTTTCATCCGGACCATCTCGTCCCTGACTGCCCGGGATACTTTCAGGCCGTTGGCTCCGGGCTGCTGATAAATGGCGATGAATGTGGCCGGTGTATTGTTCAGGCGGCTGTCAATGACATACTGCCGAAGACCGACCTCGGCACGGGCCACATCTTTTAAGCGAACGATGGCACTGCCATCCTGGCTGGCCCGCAGAATGATATCTTCGAACCGGGCCGGGTCGGTAAACGGTCGCTGGGTAACCACCGGGAATGTCATCTGTACCGGCCCGATTGTGGGGGGCTGACCGATCTGACCGGCCCCGTATAGGGCATTCTGGGATGCCACGGCCTGCTGAATATCGCTGGTCGTGATGCCCAGAGAGGCCATCCGGTCCGGATTCATCCAGATTCGCATGGCCTGATCCGGTACACCCATGATGGATGACTGACCGGCACCCGGAACCCGCTTGACCGCATCCAGTACATAAACATTGGCGTAATTGGCAATATATTCCGCGCTGTACCGGTTTTCCGCCGAGGTGATCGCGATCAGCATCATGATTGAAGAAGATTTTTTCTGAACCGATACGCCCAACTGGGAAACGGCGGACGGCAGTTGGGGCAGCGCCAGATTGACCCGGTTCTGAACCTGAACCTGGGCGATATCCGAATCGGTACTGAGATCAAAATACACAGTCAGATTCAACATTCCGTTCGCGGAACTGGTTGAAGACATATACAGCATGTTGTCCACGCCATTGATCTGGGCCTCAATGGGAGCAGCGACGGAATCGGCCAGGGTCTTGGAGTCGGCTCCGGGATAGGTGGCCGATACCGTGATCTGAACCGGCGTGATGTTGGGATACTGTTCGATGGGAAGGACGGCAATGGCTACCATGCCTGCGATGACGATGATGATCGATACCACGGTTGCAAAAATGGGCCGATCGATAAAAAATCGTGAAAACATGCAGGCCTCCTTTACTGGCCGCGGCCTGCGGAGCCGGCCTGGGATGGTGGCGCAACAGACGCATTTTCAGAACGGGTTGCAGCGGGTGCAATCGTGACCGTCATGCCGGGGTGCAGCCTCATGGCCCCGTCGGTCACCACCTGTTCATCTGCCGAAAGACCTTCTGAAATGAACCACTCGTTTTCGTGCCATTCACCGACCGTGACCGGACGCTGTTCGGTCGTGTTATCCGGATTGATCACCCAGACAAAATGTCCCCTGGGCCCCTGCTGCACGGCCCGCTGGGGAAGCAGTATGGCATGGGGTCGAACCGCACCTTTCAACCGGACGCGCACATACTGGTTGGGACGCAGGGTCCCCTTGGGATTTTCGACACTGGCCCGGATCAGAAACGTACCGGTCTGGGAATTGTATGCCGGATCGGCAAAGGTAATCCGTCCGGTATGGGGATAGATGGAACCGTCAGCCAGAATGATTTCCACCAGGTAATGGCCTTCTGCCGGTCCGCGAATCAACCCGACTGTTCTCTCGGTGCGAAATTTTTGAAATTGATTTTCAGAGAGGCTGAAATTAACCCAAATCGGGGAAAGCACGGTTACGGTGGTAAGCTGACTGTTCTGGGAGCTGATATAGGTTCCGTCCGACTGCAGGGCAGCGCCCGCAATGCCGGTAATCGGCGAGGTGATGGTCGTATAGGACAGATTCAACTGGGCCGTCTCGACCTGGGCCGTGGATTGCTCTACCGCAGCAGCGGCAGATTCGAACTGACCCGTGGCGTCGTCCAGATCTTTTTGCGACAGCGCATTCAGTTCGGCAAGCGGCCGGGTTCTGCCCAGATTGGCCCGGGCTGTTTCCAGCGTGGCCTTCTGCATGGTCAGGGCGGCTTTGGCCTGGCTGAGCTGAACCTGAAAGGGTTTTGAATCCATCTGAAACAGAACCTGCCCTTCCTTGACCAGTGCGCCTTCGGTAAACAGGTGTTTTTCCAGAAAACCGCTGACGCGGGCATGGATATTGACCAAATGGGAACTCTGCGTCTGTGCGACAAATTCAAGCGCTACCGGAACATCCTTTGGAATCACGCGCTCGGTCGTGACAGCAGGTGGTTTGGGGGTGACAACCGGCTGTTCTTTTTTGCAACCAACCAGGCAGAACAGAAAACAGAACAAAACAAACAGCGGCCAGGCTGAAAACCGTAATCCGGCGATCTGTCGCAATTCCATGTCACCCCCTTTTTCCGGTCAGATGATGCCTTTTTCTTTTTTGATGGCGTCATAGGCTTCCTGAATTTCCTTGAATTTGTCATTGGCAAATTTGACAAATTCTTCCGGAAGGCCCTTGGCAATGATCTTGTCCGGGTGATAGTCGGCAGCCAGTTTCCGGTACTGTTTTTTGATCTGATCCATTGAATCACCGCGGGTGCAGCCCAGAATGGTGTAGTATTTATCGACATCCCGGACAAATTTGGATTTGATCTGCTGATACCGGGTTCCGGCAAATCCGAATATCCGGGCCGCGGATTGAAGCGTGTTTTCTTCATATGAATTCAGTGCCGCATCCGACAGGGAAACCCGGAACAAAATGTCCATCATCAGCTCCAGCATCTGGGGCTGGGAATAAAACTGGCCATAGAATTGAGACGCAAAATCCTCGAACGTCTGGGGCGAGTTCATGGCCGTATGAAAAATATTGAGTGCAATCTGCTGACTGTCCGGCGCCAGATTCAAATCATGGCTCATAAACTGCCGGACCGCATCGACCTCGGCACGCGAAACCTGACCATCCACCCGGGCCAGCTTGGCCAGCATGGAAAATGTCGCGACAAAAAAAGTGAACTGTGAGGATTCTTCGTAGGAAAGTGAGCCGGCCTGCTGATTTTCCGATTCCGGATTGCTGGCGTCATAGGCATGGCCGAATGTGGCGCCCAGAATCGCCCCCAGGGGGCCGCCCAGCGCGAATCCCAGCGCGCCGCCAATGACTTTACCCATGATACCCATATGAACACCTCCTGATAAAAGACTTAAAGGCTTGAGGTTGAAGACCGAAGGCTGAAGACTGAAGGGACTGCCTGCCTGCATTCGGGCATATCTGCCCTGAACCCTGCACCCTGCACCCTTTTTGCAGTGATCAATCTAACAGAAAATCATGCGGGAAGGTAGGAAAAACAATTTGAATATGCCGGTTCATCTCATCGCCGCCTCAATTTCACTCAGAAACCGGCTTCTGGCATTGTACTGGCCTTTTCTGAAATCCGCGCGGGTCATATACAGATATTTTTCCGCACGGGTCATGGCCACATACATCAGTCGGCGCTCTTCATGAATGCCCGATGGGGATTCTGTCGACTTCCAGTGCGGAAACAGATTTTCCTCGCATCCGGTCACAAAAACCGCATGAAATTCCAGCCCTTTTGCCGCATGCACCGTTGACAGACTGACACCTTTTTTGACATCATCCTCATCATCTCCGGTGTCTTCCCGCACCAGAGCCGCTTCTTCCAGATAATCCACAATGCTGTCTTTCTGGGAAGTGGAATAGATCAGTTGATCGATATTCTCCCGTCTCTGGGTAAAATCCATGGAACCGGCTTTGGTGAAGTCTTCCAGGTAGGCCATGTAACCCACTGAATCCAGAATGTGGCGAACCGCTTCATCGGGTTTCATGTTCCGAATCTGGTCCAGTACATTCAGGAGGCCGTCAAGGGCCGAATATACTTTGGGCGCCATGATTTTCTGACTCAGCGCCAGACGCGCCGCTTCCTGTAGACTGACGGTTTCGGACTGGAGCGCCGCAATTTTCTTGATGGCCCCGGGTCCCATGCCCCGTTTGGGAACGTTCAGAATCCGTTCAAAGGATGTATCATCCTTGGGAAAAACCGCGGCGCTGAGATAACAGTTGAGATCCATGATCTCTTTCCGTTCAAAAAATCCTTTGCCGCCCAACATCTGATAGGGTGCGCCGGATGCGCGAAGGGCCTGTTCAAAAGCCAGTGAACAGAATTTGGTCCGGTACAGCACAGCCATTTGGGAATAGTCAATGCCTTTTCGGTGAAGCGAGCCGATTTTGCTGACCACCCAGGCCGCCTCTTCTCTTTCATTCATAAAATCATGAATTTCGACCGCACCGCCTTTCTGGCTGGAAAAACATTTTTTTTTCATGCGATCGCGGTTGTGTTTGATCAGATGATTGGCGATATCCACAATTTCATTGGCCGACCGGTAATTCTGCTCCAGTTTGAAAATCCGGCCGTCTGGATATTTTTGCATAAAATTCAAAAAATGATCCACATTGCTGCCCCGAAAGGAATAAATGGCCTGCCAGTCATCTCCGACGCAGAACAACCGGCCATTTTTCACCAGAAGACCGGTCAGATCTTCCTGAAGATTATTGGTATCCTGATACTCGTCACACAGAATATAATCGAACAGGCCCTGGTAATGGGACCGGATGTCTGCATGGTCCCGCAACAGATTCCGGGTCAGAAACAGGATGTTGTCAAAATCAACGGCATTTCTGGCCAGAAGCTCTTTTTCATAGAGGCTGTAAATGTCTGTCATCAGAAAATGACCGGCTTTTCCCTTTGCGGCCAGCCAGGGTTCCGGATTGCCTGAATTTTTGGCGTGTGATATTTCCGATGCGACAATCGGCACAAATTTTTTATCCAGATTCAGCCGGGCCACCAGAATGTCCTTTAGCGTCTTCTGCTGCTGATACGTGGCATAGACCTGAACCGGCGGCGCGAACCCCAGAATCTGACAGTGTTCCTTGAAAATTTTAAAACACGCGGAGTGAAAGGTGCGTACCCAGGGAAACCGGCTGATGGGCAGACCGGTCTGAGCTGTCAGACGGCTTTTCATTTCCTCGGCGGCCTTGTTGGTGAACGTAATCGCCAGAATTCGTCGCGAATCCATGCCGGTTTCGATCAGATGGGCGATTTTGGCGGTCAGTGTCCGGGTTTTACCGGAGCCGGCGCCGGCGGTTACCAGGACGGGTGAATCCATATAGGTGACAGCTTCCTGCTGGGGCTTGGACAGGTTCATGATCTCATTCCGTTTGCGGTGGTTATGGGTGCGGCAGACCGCCGCACATGGATCATTTTGCTCAGGAAAAACCTTTCGGGGCAGAAGGCGCACATGATCCGCCAATCCCTGAAGCGTTGATAAAACTGGCGCAACTGACCTGTTTTATAACCTGTTTCTGTCCGCATGACGGACAGGTCACGGATTCTTCTTCTCCTTTAAAAACCAGTTTTTCAAATACACATTCACAAACCTGACATTCGTATTCATAAATCGGCATGATTTCGATCTCCTTTACCGTAAAGCGGTGTTCGTAGCCGCCGGTTTCAAGCGAAAAGGACAGAAAGCAGACAGCTTCAGTCTTCAGCCTTCAATCAAAGCCCGGCTTTTTCTGGCGCTATCTACCATATCCGGCCTGACTTTTGCAATAACCGGTTTTTTGCATCTGCACGCAGGCCCGAAAAAATGCCGGAGTCGATTGTCTCTTGACGAACAATCAATTTCTGTCCTAATACAGTAGCGAAATATGTGATTTGTGTATATTGAGAAGTTGCCGGACCGTCTGGCTGTTGCGATGCAAGAATACAAGAATGCAGCCCCTGCAGTCTTCAGCCTTTTTATCATGACCCATGAATACCAACCAAACGATATGCAGCCAAAACGTGGCGGAACGGGTTTGATGAATCGATTCAAAACCGGGTGGGACCAATGGCGCCGCAAGCCAAACGACCGGCTGCTGACCGGCCTGGTGCCTGTCTTTGTTTTCATCCTGCTTCACGTAATTCAGCCGGGGTTCATCAGACATCTGAATCTTCAACTGGCGGATCAGTTCTTTCGATCGGAAGGGGGGTTGCGGCCGTCCGAAGCGCCGGTTGTCGCCAGTATCGATGATGCAAGCCTGAAACATTTTGGACAATGGCCCTGGCCGCGCTATCGAATCGCACAGCTCCTGGAAGCGATTGGGCAGCACAATCCCAAAAGTGTGGGTCTGGATATCCTGTTCGCCGAACCGGATCGAACCTCGCCGATTCATCTTCAGCGGCAGTTTGAACAGGATTTTAAAATTCACGTTGATTTTCAGGGACTTCCGGATTCACTGCTGGATCATGACCATATCCTGGCCCAGGCCCTGGCCCGGGGGCCTCATGTAACCGGATTTTCGTTTAAATTTGACAAACCGGCCATATCCCCTGTCACAGATGAACTGGCGCATCCGCTGCACGCGACTGTGATGACACACTCCACCTATCCAAAACTGTCGGACCACCTGTTTCATGCCAGCGGTGCGGAATCCTGCCTGCCAGTTCTGGCAGAGGCGGCTTTTGGAACCGGATTTATGAACGCGATCAGTGATCCGGATGGTGTGATTCGTCGCATTCCCCTCTTGATACAGTACCATGATAAAATCTATCCCAGCCTGTCCGTTGCCATGCTGGTCGCAGCCAACAAAACCGGGCAGCCGGTGATTCGAATGGACCGATACGGGATTCAGTCCCTGCAGATTGGCCCTCACATCATTCCTACGGATTCCGGCGGGAGACTGCTCATCAAGCCCTACCAAAACTGGCAAACGATCAAGCAGGTTTCGGCCGTCGATATCATGAACCAGACCGTTCCGTCCAATGTACTGAAAAACCGGTATGTTTTGATCGGACTGACCGCATCGGGGCTGAAGGATGTGGCCGCAACCGCCATGAACACCCAGATTCCCGGCGTTGTGATTCATGCCAATATCTTGGACAATATCCTGCAAGCGCGATACTACAGGCATCCGGGATGGCTGAAGATGTTGGAACTGGTGCTGTTCTGTGTATCCGGACTGATCGCAGTCGTCGCTATCGACCGATTCCGGGTGTATATGGTTTTGATCGGCTGCAGCCTGATGATCATGCTCTGGTGGGCTGGCGCATTTTACGGGGTTTCTCAAACCGGCATTTTTGTTTCGCCGCTGTTACCATCCGCCATGCTGTTGACTCAGATGGTGATTCTGATTCTCCTGAGGCTGCGTCAGGCTCAGGAATGGGTGACGTTTTTTCGGGTGGCATTGACGCGGTCTCTGTCAGCCGCCAAAGAACTGAAGGTCGCAAAAGAACGGGCGGATCTGGCCAATCAGTTTAAAAGCGATTTTCTGGCCAGAATGAGCCATGAGATCCGTACACCCATGAATGCCATACTGGGCATGGCAGAATTGCTGTCTGAAACGCCCCTGACAGACGAGCAGCGGGATTATCTTCAAACCCTTCAGAATTCCGGTGAGTTACTGCTGACCCTGATCAACGACATACTGGATCTCTCAAAAATCGAGGCGGGCCAGTTGATATTGGAAAAAGCACCGCTGAATCTTCGGGAGCTGATACAGAACCTCCTGGGAATGTTATCCCATCGGGCAAGTGAAAAGGGACTTGATCTGGTTTCCCGTATTGCACCAGAGGTTCCGCCGCTTTTGACCGGTGATGCCACCCGTATTCAGCAGGTGCTGATGAATCTGGTGGGAAATGCCATCAAATTTACGGCATCCGGCTCTGTCCGGATATCGGTTTTTCCCGTATCAGACGGAAATAGCTCAGAAATATATCAGTTTGAAGTTCAGGATACCGGCATTGGTATACCCCAGGAGAAACATCAGCTCGTTTTTGAACGATTTGTTCAGGGTGACGCATCCATTACCCGACAATATGGCGGAACTGGCCTGGGACTTGCAATTTGTAAACGTCTGGTTGAGCTCATGGGGGGTACAATTTCCCTGGAAAGCGCACCCGGAAAAGGGTCCCGCTTCATATTTTCATTGCGGTTACCCGCAAGCATCGAGACGCCAAAAACACCCCTGGCGCCTGAAACCGGTCAGACCGAAACCGGTTTGATTCTTCAAGCCATTCGACTGCTCCTGACCGAGGATGTCGCAGTCAACCGCAAATTGATTCAGGCCTATCTCAAGGACGCTCCGGTTCAAATCGAAGTGGCTGAAAACGGCGCCATCGCAGTGGAAAAATTTAAACAGGGCGGATTTGACATCATTTTGATGGATATGGAAATGCCGGTCATGGATGGGTTTGAAGCCACCCGTCAGATTCGGCTGATCGAACAACAGAGTGGACTCAATCCCATTCCGATTGTCGCGGTCACCGCTCATGCCTTTACCGAAGAGCGGCAACGCTGTATGGCAGCCGGATGCTCCCACTTTTTTACCAAACCGATCTACAAGTCGGATTTGAATCAGTTGCTGGTGGGTATTTTTGGCGTTTCCAAACGACTCGCCGACCGGTAACGCACCCAAAATCTTTATCTTGAAAGCGATATCCAGTCTTTCATATTGGAACCTCGTTTACAGCTTTTGAGGAGCACCACAGGGCAGCCGTTTGGTTATGGAAGAACCTTCATCGACTTGATGACGACCGATGTTTCCGGGACATCCCGGAAACCCTTCTGCGTGCCGGTCTTGATGGCAACGATCTTTTTCACGACGTCCATACCTTCGCTGACCTTGCCGAAAACTGCATACCCATACCCCTGAGGCGACTTGTCACGATGGTTCAGAAACCCATTGTCGACCACATTGATGAAGAACTGGGCCGTGGCTGAATCGACAACCGTGGTTCGGGCCATGGCGAGCGTTCCCGACAGATTCTTCAGACCATTATGTGCTTCGTTCCTGATCGGCGGGTTGGCCTGTTTCTGATTCAGATCGGCCGTGAATCCGCCGCCCTGAATCATGAAGTTGGGAATGACCCGGTGGAAGACAGTGCCGTCATAGAATCCGCTGTTGACATAGTCCAGGAAGTTCTTTACCGAGATCGGCGCCTCCTTGGCAAAGAGTTCCAGTTTCACATTCCCCAGGCTGGTTTCCATGAGTACGACAGGGTTCCTGGCGGCCGGTTCGGCAGTGAGTGCGATCCCGGCACACAGAATCGGGAGACCGCAGGCCAGGATGATCAGTATCTTTTTCAGCATTGTTTTTTCCTTTCTGATTGATGCGACTTTAATCCCTTATAAACGCTGATAAAAGGGTTCGTGAGGCGGTTTTTCGGGAGTCGGACGACCTAAAAAACAAAAATAAATTGGATACGAAAAACATGGAGCTTATGAATCTCCATGGGGTTTCTGGTAAGTTGGTTAACTTGCGATTAGGGAAAATTGGGTGCCTCCAGAAAGTCTATAGCGGGAAAACTGATTCAGTGGATCATTTGAACCGGTTGTCCGATGTCTGATGAAGAACATTTGCGGCGGTCTGCTGAAGCCAGCCGGTTCGTGTCACCGGAAACTGATCGAATTCCGGCACATAGGGTTTGATATCGAGAAGCGGTGTCTCATCGAGAATATCCACATTGGCGATCGAGAGCCGCGTTCCCTGAATACGCTGCAATTCAACGACGGATATGCCAATCGGATTGGGACGGACCGGCGCCCGGGTGGCAAAAATGCCTCTTTCTGTTGAATCCAGAAAAGGGGTGACACGCAGCCGTTTCCCGGCAACCCGATGGAAATGATACAGCAGAATGATATGGGAAAAACCTTCCAGATCGGCCAGTCCATCTGAAAATTGCGGCAATATATCGATGTGGCCCAAAACACCCGATGCGCCTTTTGGTTGAATGGGCATCTCAGCCGGTTCTGTGAAGGGGCTGTGAATGATGCCGATGGGTTCATAGGTAATGGTCATAGGGTCTGCTCCAGGTGATATGAGTGTCTATTGAATCGGCCTGGCCGGTTCGCTTCAGTTTTGTTTTTCCACAATCAGTCCTGCGGGGAGATCTTCGCCAAACATGGTACTGGCATCCTGTCTTTCTATCGGCATCACGTCCAGAATCATTCGAATCCGGTTTTCAGGGGCATCGACCGATGTCAGCCAGTCAACCAGTCGGGATACATCTGACGGATCGATATCGCGAATCCGGTCTCCGGTTTTTCTGGCCATTTGAGTGACCGCTGCAATGATCGGGACGGGATCAGACCCGGTTGCCGCAATCAGCCTTTCGATCCAGTCAAATGCCTCTGCCCCGGGAATCACGCGGTCCGCCGTGCCATAAAGAAGCTCGCGCGCACCGATACGGGAAATTGCCCAGAAATGCTGTGGTCTGGCGTGACGCTGCACGGTTTCGGCCAGCAGGGCCCGACCCAGTTTGATCTTGTCAGCAGGCGACAACCGCTCGAGGTTTGCGGTCGCCATCCAGATTTCCATCCGTTCGGAAGCACTGATTTTGGATTTGGTATTTTTCCCCGGAAACAGCACCGGCGTGATATCCTGAATGAACTGTCGCTGTTGTCCCGCAGTCAATCCGGCGCCAATCCGTCGCCATAGAATCCACCATTCGGATCGAACCTGAGCCTGATTGACAAACCGCGGACCGGCTTTGTATATTTTCCACAACTGCTTGATTCGATTGGGATCATAAGCATCTCCAAAACCGGGTCTCAGACAGAATCCCGTCAGATTCAGCCACCGGGCTTCGTGTGTCATGCTGTGCGTGCGCGCCGCGATCAGCGAAAGTAGCGTATCGGCAAGTGGCCGAATCAGACCCAGCGGCCAATTCTCTTTGGGTCGGTCCACCTGTTCCGCAATCTTCCGGGATAACCCATCGATGCGTTTCCCCGAATCCTGACTATCTGAAAATACATGCTGAATCATTTCCTGAATGGCATCGGTCACAGACGCATCAAACACGTCCTGTTCGGTAACACCGCCGGTTTCGACAGAATTACGCAATTGGAACTGGAGTTTCCATCGGTGTTCACTGACTTTGGAATGACACCAGAGACTCAGTGTTCCCATTTCCGTAAACTGGGCTTCGATTTCGACCGGAATACTGGTCTGAACCCCTTTGTTGCCATACTGTACCACAGTCTGAAGACCGGGCAGCTCAGTCAGGGTGTCATCGACAGTCAGGATATCACCGCAGCGGTCGCCGGATCGAAAACTGGAGCTATATACCTCAAATTCAACCGGCATGTTGGCCTTGACACGAAATTCCCGGTTTGTCAGCCGAAGCTGGGTGCCTTCATCGACCCCCCGTTCCACAAGACACATGGCCTGCTTTTCAGAAAGCCCCTCTGCCCCCCCAGTCGTTTCAATGCCCAGGTAATAGGATCTGGCGCTTCCGCTTCCCACCCGAACCCCATGCCCCATTCGAACCAGACCATAATACGCCGCACCCATGGCAACAGCCAGATCCGGCTCCGGATTTTCCAGAATGCGCGGCGTCTCTTCATTGCTTTCGCCAAACCACTTTCTGATGGCGGCGCAGATCCGCTGCTGAATCACAGCAGGCTTCAGTGATCCACCATTAAAAAGGATGCAGTCCGGAAAAGGTTGATCCTTTTTTAACGCATGCAGGACATCATCACGGTGCGCTTCCAGAAACCAGCCCAGATGGCGGGTAATGGCCGGTTCAGTTTCATAGGGCAGGCCGAATTCGGTGATTCCTTTTCGAAGCGGTTTTTTTTGAACATCAGACCGGTCAACAATCGGAAAAAATCCGTCAATGACCAGTTGCTCCACCGTTTTCCGGGTCAGCTCCGCTGAAAGGGTTCCACCGATAAGCTTGCTTCCTGAACCCATCAGGGTGATTTTTCTGACGTCGGCCTCATCATTCAAAATTATTTCCTTGGCCTGTCTGCACTGGTGGCAAAGGGTTTTCCATCGGTCACCGGACAGGGATGCGGCGGTTTTTCCCACCTGTGTTTCAACCCACCTGGCCAGGGTCAGATCCACGTTGTCTCCGCCCAGAATCAGGTGATCTCCCACTGCAATGCGCTCAAATCGGGGGCTGCCATCCACTTCGTGGAGGGTGATCAGTGAGAAATCCGTTGTGCCACCGCCCACATCGCATACCAATATCAGCTCATTTGCATTGACCCACTGCTGCCAGTCAGTTTCATGGCGGAGGAGAAAACTGTAGAATGCGGCCAAAGGTTCTTCGATAAGGGTGACATGGGAAATCCCGGCCAGGCTTGCTGCTTCCAGGGTCAGCTCCCGTGCTGCTTCATCAAAGGAAGCCGGTACGGTCAGAACAATAAACTGGTTTTCCAGATACATCGCCTCATCATCACCCCGGGCATGATTCCATGCCTTTTTGATGTGATTCAGATAGGCGGCAGCGGCCTGAACCGGTGAAATTTTGGGGATATCTGTGCCGGCGCCCCAGGGAAGAATTTTTGCTTTTCGATCCACATGGGAATGACACAGCCAGCTTTTGGCTGATGAGATAAGCCGCGATGGAATTTTTGAACCATGATCCCGCGCAAAGGCGCCCACAAAAAAAGAATACGCCGCATCGCCTGACCAGGGCATTCGAAGCAATTCCTCCTGAATGTCATAGTCGCCGACGATATAGCCAAAAGAGGGAAGAACGGACAATCGGTTGATTTCGCCGGGACCAGTCAACTGGGGAACTTTGAAAAGCCTGATCTGTTTTGGATTCGACGTTTCATATAACAGATCTACCGAATAAACGGCACTGTTGGTGGTACCGAGGTCGATGCCAATGATATACCGATAATCCATGATTGCTGATTCTATCCTCTGATGTTATTTTTATATTAAGATAGCCGTTCACGGCGTCAACCATAAAAGTGACAAGAATTTTGACCTTGATCCCGTGATTCATGAAAATACATGAATTCGGTGTCTCCGGCAATGCCTTATCCATGAGTTCTTGTATCCATACGATTTCCTTTAACGCCCTCTCCCAGCGGGAAAGAGCAGATGTTAGGGTTGTAAAATTGTATCGCTTTCCAAATTAAGATTGTGACAAATCAACGGACAGACAGGAGAAAACTATGCATTCAGGCCGGAACGATTCCGATTCACTGGAAATCGAGGTGAAATTTTGGGTAAAGGAAATCAATGTCATGCGGGAACGGATGATTATTTCCGGTGCGGTTCCAAAAGGAAAAACATTTGAAAACAATCTCCGGTTCGATGACAATGATCATAAGCTGATAAAAAATCGGTCGCTGTTGCGGTTGAGACTGGAAAGCAATGGCATCAACACGTTGACGTTCAAATCACCCCCGCCAGTGGATGATGCTGGGTTCAAGGTATTCTCCGAACATGAAGTGACGGTCAGCGATGCTGACAGGATGATGGCCATATTGAATGGACTGGGATATCGCGCGGTTCAGCGATATGAAAAATGGCGGGAAACCTTTGACCTCAACAATACGCTGTTATGCCTGGACGAAATGCCTTTTGGAACGTTTCTTGAGATAGAAGGCCGAAAGGATGACATTCGACAGGCATCACATATGCTGGGTCTTGACTGGAAAACGCGTATTACAGAAAATTATCTCGCTCTTTTTGATCAGATTCGACAGAAAATGGTGTTACATTTTACCGATGTCACCTTTGAAAATTTCAGTTGTATTGATTTTACACCTGAACATTTTTGGGATCATCAGGGAGTATAGGTTGCGCAGGCAGAATCGGATTCCCAGGTGGTGACCCTGGAAACCCTGACATCCGAATCATCGATCAGGCGTTGAAGCCGTCCGGCTATGTAAAACGCGATATTCTCGGACGAGGGTGGAAATTGATCGTTGAACATGCCGATATCGTTTAAAAATCGATGGTCCAGTTCTTCCATGATGCGTTTGACATGCTGTTTCAGCTCGCCAAAATCGATCAGAACACCTGCGGGATTCAGGTGCTTCCCTGCCACGCAAACCTCCACTTTCCAGTTATGACCGTGAAGATTTTCGCATTTTTTGGCCACCATCTTCAGTTGATGGGCTGCTGCAAACTGGGAAATAACCTTGAGTTCAAACATGGGAATGTATTCCTGTGATTCTGGGGTTGTTGTTACCGCTTTCACGATCCATGAGCTGAAGCCGGATTTCCTTTCAGAATATTTTTCAGCTTGTTGGTCAGCTTGCCACCTTCCAGGCGCTTGAATTCCTTGAGCAGGTCTTCCTGTTTTTTGGACAGGCCGGTCGGTGTTCGAATATCGAATTGAACGATCTCATCCCCGCGTTTTCCGGTTTTGAGGGATGGGATGCCTTCGCCTGGAAGGCGATACAGTTCTCCAGGCTGAGCCCCTTTGGGAATTTTGATGTGTTTTTCACCCTGAAGGGTCGGCACCGTGATTTCCTCACCCAGCGCTGCCTGAACAAAGGATATCTGCGCCCGATAAACAATATCCGTATTGCTTCGCTGGAAATGTTCATGCGGTTCTACAGTAATGAAAACATACAGGTCGCCTGGCGGACCATTGTATGCGCCTGCTTCCCCCTCGGCGGTCAGCCGGAGCCGGGAGCCGTTATCGACACCCGCTGGAATTTTGACAGAAACGTTTTTATGAATCACGATCCGGCCATTTCCGCTGCACTCCTTGCAGGGGGTGGCGATGACCTGGCCTGCGCCCCGACAAATGGGGCACGGGGTTCTGACTGTAAAAAAACCCTGGCTTCGGGATACCTCCCCTGAGCCACCGCAATGCTTGCAGGTTTCCGGATAGGTTCCAGGCTGGCAAGCGCTGCCACTGCATTGCGGGCAGGTTGCGGTTTTATCAATACCAAGCTCGGTTTCCGTGCCGAATACAGCCTGCATGAAAGACAGTTTCAGATCGTACCGAAGGTCATTTCCCCGCTGACTTCGACTGCGGGATTTCCCGGATCCACCAAACCCGAACAGATCTTCAAAAATCCCCCCGAAGTTGGAAAAAATATCCTCAAAGCCTCTGAATCCGGAAAAACCGGCGCCTTCAAGGCCCTGATGTCCGTACTGGTCATAAATCTGGCGTTTTTGTGGATCACGTAAAACCTCATATGCCTCTGCAGCTTCTTTAAATTTATCTTCTGCATCTTTGTTTCCCGGATTTTTATCCGGGTGATAGGCAATGGCCAGTTTTCGATAAGCTGTTTTGATTTCTGCGTCCGAAGCGCTGCGCTGGACGCCCAGCACCTCATAATAATCCCGTTTATTCGTCATTGTGGATGACCTGAACCATGTTATTTTGAAAAATTTGAATCGTGAATAGGGCTTGACCGATTAAGATGAATGATCGAGACAAAACGGTAATGCACAAACCCGAGTTGTCAATGGGTCAGCTCAGAAGTGGCCGGCGGATAATGGTATCTTTCTGCCAGCGAAGATCATCCCGGTCCGGATACTCCAGATTGTAATGAAGCCCCCGGCTTTCTTTGCGGTGCGTGGCGCACCGGATGATCAACTCGGCCACCATGGCGATGTTTCGGAGCTCGATCAGATCCGATGACACTTTAAAATCCCAGTAATATTCCCGGATTTCATCCTGAATGATATCAATCCGCCTCTTGGCTCTCGAAAGCCGTTTGTCAGACCGGACAATTCCGACATAGTTCCACATGAACCGTCTGATTTCATCCCAGTTCTGGGTTACCATGATCAGCTCGTCGCCATGCGAAGTTCCCACCTCATCCCATAACGGAGCCGGCGGTGTGGCGCGAAAATCCATTTCATGCAAATCCCGAATGGCCTGCGTTGCCGCGGCCTCTGCATAAACCAGGGCTTCGATCAGTGAATTACTGGCCAGCCGGTTGGCCCCATGCAGGCCTGTACAGGCGGTTTCACCGACGGCATACAGCCGACGGATATCGGTCCGGCCAACCATGTCGGTCACGACGCCGCCGCACATGTAGTGCGCGGCTGGAACCACGGGAATGGGCTCTTTGGTCATGTCATAACCAAATGAAAGGCATTTTTCGTACAGATTGGGAAACCGGCTTTGAATAAAGGCCGGATCTTTATGGGATATATCCAGAAAAACCGATTCATCACCGCTTTTTTTCAGTTCGGTGTCAATGGCGCGGGCCACAACATCCCGACAGGCCAGATCCCTTCTGGGGTCATATTTTTCCATGAACCGCCGGCCGGCTTTATCGCACAAAATAGCACCTTCTCCGCGCAGGGCCTCGGACAACAAAAAATTTTTGGCATTGGGATGATACAGGCAGGTCGGATGAAACTGAACGAATTCCATATTGGCAATGGTTGCGCCGGCCCGGTATCCCATGGCAATGCCATCTCCGGTCGCGATATCCGGATTGCTGGTATACAGATACACTTTTCCGGAGCCGCCGGTTGCCAGCAGGGTGATACGGGACTCGAATGTTTTGACCTGATTCAGGGTATTATCCAGGACATATGCGCCACAGCAGAAATCTTCGTGAGTCGTGGTGACCACCCCCCGCTTGATTCGGGTCGAACAGGTGATCAAATCGATGGCGACGTGGTTTTCAAGAACCTGAATGTTGTGGTGATCCTGGACATGGCGGGAGAGTACTTTCTGCAGTTCCATTCCAGTCATATCCTGGGCATGAATAATCCGGTTGTGGGAGTGTCCACCTTCCCGGGTCAGATCGAAATGCTGTCCCTGGCAATCGTCTCCGGTTTCTTCTTTCAGGTTGAACGACACCCCCAGATCGATCAGCTCCCGAATCCGGTCCGGTCCGCTTTTAACCACTTTTTCGACCACCTCGATATTGCACAGGCCATCCCCGGCTGAAAGCGTATCCTGAATGTGCAGGTCAAAAGAATCCAGTTGATCAAAGACCGATGCAATGCCACCCTGAGCCTGGGATGTATTGGTTTCCATAATGTCTTTTTTGGTGATCAGGGCCACGGTTCCCTGATCCGCAACTTTTAAAGCAAACATCAGTCCGGCGATGCCACTTCCAATCACCAGAAAATCGGTTTGGATATTCATCGGAAAAATTCCCTTTCAATTATCGAAGAAGCGACTGGCGGGATCTGGATGGTTTCGACACCCATCCCATCAGCAACCCCGCCAGAAAGACGCCTGCACCATACAGGAACCATCGAAGTTTGAGGTCGAAATTCTGATGGTTCATATCGGCTGTCATGGCATCCATTTTTTGGGACTGCTCTTTCAGTTTTGCCGACGCTTCCTGATATTTGGTACGCAATTGAACCACATCTGCCGCATCTTTTTTCAGCGCTTCGTAATCATCCGAGAGGGTGTTGAATTTGGTTTCCAGCATGGCCAGGTCAGATGTCAGTTGCTGATTTTCCGCCTTCAGGTTGATACCGCTTTCGTGTGGCGCACCCGCTTGAGCCAGCAAATCGGAATATTTCTGCTCCAAGCGTTTCAATGCCAGGGAGCTGGGTATCTGGGTGGTTAAAAACCGGGTGGGCGCCCAACCTTCACGACCGTCCGACAGTCGAACTTTGGACCATTCCGGGCCCTGCTCAACCAGTTCAACCATATCGCCGGACATGAGTGTTTCCAGAATTTTATGCTGGGAGCCGGGTCCCTGACGGATGACCATTCGGATATTTTCGGATATATACATATTTTCCGCAAGCGCGCTATCAATCAGCAGAAACAGACAACAGGCAATCATGAGAATACGGTTCATTGATAAGTTCCCTCCTTGTCAACCAATTTACGCTTTTAACCGATGATTCTCAAGTGAATTCCGGTGATATTGGATTGGAATTCAGGAAGCAACGATATGAAAAAGACATGATTGGATGGCTGGCTGATCCTGTCATTTGAGAATAACCGCTTTAAAAAAACCATTATACATGATATGGTTTCACAGAAGCATGGGGGGATAACGGGTTATTATCAATTTAAAAACTGCTGATGCAGACAATTGGTTCTGATTTGTCTGAGACTGATTGAGGCGCGCTCAATATTATGATCGTATATGATCTTGAATGTATCAATGGACATTTGTTTGAAGGCTGGTTCGAGGATTCTGAAGAACTTGAAGATCAGATTCGGAATCGATTGATTTCCTGTCCGGTGTGCAATGTTGACGGCATATCCAGAAAACTGACACCCTTTGCCATTCGATCGGCCCCCTGTTTAAATCGACCGTCTGTAGAAGCGCGTGAACTGGCTGTCTTCAAAAAACATCTTGCTGAGTTTGTGGAAAAAAATTTTGACAATGTGGGAACGCAGTTTGCCTCAGAGGCGCTTAAAATTCATTATGGCGTCACTGAACCCCGTAATATCAGAGGTGTTAGTACGCATGACGAAGAAAAAATGCTGAAAGCAGAGGGCGTGGAATTTATCAAATTGCCCAATATCGAAACAACCGATACGGACTGAACCTATAGACATTCAGAAAAATAATTTCGCTGCGTTATCGGTTGGGGATGGCCTAACTGGCCTATCCCCGCTCTGCTGCCTTGCGAAATGAATTTTCTGAAAGTCTAAATCTACCTGACAGGTTTTCATTCCTATATCCTCATCAACCATTCATAACCCGCTATGAAAAGATCCCACTCCAAACGATTGGTTATTGTTCTGTTGATATTTCTGCTGCTGCCAATTCTGCCGGGGTGTCCCGATGATGAAAAAGCGTTGAAAATCGATATGAACCGCCGTGAAACCGTGGATATGAAGGATGCCGGGGATGCGGTGGTAACCTACGCGTATCTGCCTCAGTATTCCCATACGGTTGCATATGAACGGCACCATCTGCTGATCGAGTATTTGAAAAAGCAGACGGGTCTCAATATCAAACAGGTTTTCCCGGATACATTCAATGAACACGTTCGAATGGCCGGTCAGGGGAAAATTGATATATCCTTCTGTAATCCCTATGTTTATGTCATTCTGGCCCATCGATATGGAGAAAGCGCGTTTGCCCAGGTGGTGGAATCCTCCGGGCAGAAACAGTTCCGGGGCCAGATCATCTGTCGGGTTGACAATCATGCCATCAAAACGCTTGATGACTGCAAAGGGAAACGGCTGATTGCCGTGGATATGACATCCGCAGGCGGATATCTGTATCCCATGGGGCATTTTTATCTGCATGGCATTCGATCCAAGGATTTTGCCGAAATCAGTTTTTCCCCCGGGCCGGGTGGAAAACAGGAAAAAGTGGTTCTGGCTGTTTATGCCGGTCAATATGATATTGGATTGATTCGGGAAGGTACATTGAATGTCGTGGCTGACAAAATCGATTTGAGCCAGATTCGAATACTGGCTTATAGTAAATGGTATCCGGGATGGATTTACTCAGCACGCCCGAATTTGAATTCAGAAATTCTTTCCCGCATCAAAGACGCCCTGTTTCAGCTCGATTATGACAACCCGGATCATCGGTTCATTCTGGATAAAGCGGATTTTACCGGAATCGTCCCAACCGAGGATACGGAAATGGAATCCGTCAGAGAACTGCTGAAAATGCTGGGCATCAACCTGGACCGGTGAGCGTTTATGATGAAACTGGGATTTCGGGGTAAAGTATTTTTTGGCATTATCGCCATTGTTGTGATGAATGGCCTCTTCATCTCCCTGCCGGTAAGACGTATCGTTCAGGACGCTCTGTCCCGGGAATACAAAAACAGAGGGCTGTCCATGTCAATGAATCTGGCATCAAGAAGCCAGGAACCCATTCTGTCCACCGATTTCCTGGTGCTGAAAGATCTGATTGACAACTTGATCCGCTCTTCAAGTGATCTTACCTATGCGTTTATTCTGGATGGTACTGACCGGATTTTATCTCATTCTTTCAAGGACAGTTTTCCCACAGAGTTGAAAACAGCCAATCCGGTTTCCATGCAGTCCCCCACCCGAATTCAACTGCTGAATACGGGAAGCGAATTCATTTATGATTTTGCCTCACTGGTCGAGATCGGGGGACAAAAACTGGGGACCGTCCGCATCGGGTTGTCCAAAACCCAAATTGATCGGACCATTCATGATCTGCTGTTGACGATTCTGATTTTGACAGGGTGTTCCGTGGCAGCCGCAGGCATGATCGGCGCCGGATTCGCCAATCAGGTTGCCTATCGAATTAAAGGCCTTCAAAAAGCTTCCGAAGAGGTGCTGAAGGGAAATCTGGATATTCAGACCTCCTTCCGGAAAACCACGGGCTGCTGGGCCATCACCCGATGTCAGAATACCGAATGTCCGGCATATGGAAATCAGATGACCCGGTGCTGGTACATCGAAGGAACAAGATGCCCGCATTGTATTGAAGGCGGGTATGCCGATAAAATAAAAGGATGCATGCAATGCGCTGTATATCGCCGTCTTTCCGGAGATGAAATCCAGGATCTGGCGGAATCCTTTGATGCCATGTCAAAATCATTGAAACAGCATATTCAAAAACTGAGGGAGTCCCGGCAGGCGATTGAAATTTCTGAAGAAAAATATCGCCGGATTTTTGATGGATCCATGGATATGGTGTTTGTGATTGACCACAACGGCCAGTTTCTGGATATGAACCAGGCGGGCATGGACCTGATGGGATATGACGCCAAATCCGATTTCATGGATTGCATCACCTTTTCCCAGCTTTTTTCAAATTCCGATGATTACCAGGCGGTGAGACAGGATCTGACAGCTCAATATTTTGTAAAAGACAGAGAGATTCTTATCAGAACGCGGGACGGAGATGACCGGATTTCACTGTTGAGCTGTTCCTGCCAGATCGATTCGACCGGCGCGATTAAAGGATGTGAGGGCATCATCAAGGATATTACGGAAAGGCGAAATATGGAGCAGCAACTGCTTCAAGCTGACAAACTGGCGTCTTTGGGTCAGTTGTCGGCCGGCGTCGCACACGAAATCAATAATCCACTCGGATTGATTCTGGGGTATACGCAACTTCTTTTGCGGGAAGAATCTCAGGGAACGCAGTCATATGAAGATTTGAAAACCATTGAAAAGAATACGCGCAATTGCAAATCGATTGTTGAGGCATTGCTCAATTTTGCCCGAAAAACAGAAACCAAAAAGGTGACGGTGAATATCAACGCGGCCATCGAGCAGGTCGTAACAGTTATCCATCGTCAGTTTGAGATTACAGGTGTGTATCTGAATACCCATTTCTCATTCGATATCCCCCTGATCAAGGGCGACACGGAAAAGCTCAAGCAAGTGTTCATGAATCTGATCATGAACGCCAGGCAGTCCATCGAAGGCAAAGGAAATATCGATGTTTTTACCGAATACGATATGATTCGCAATCAGGTGATCATCAAAGTCGAAGATACGGGTTCGGGAATTCCCCTGCATATCCGGCACAAAATCTTTGATCCCTTTTTTACCACAAAACCAACCGGCCAAGGAACCGGATTGGGACTTTCAGTCAGTTATGGGATTGTCAAGGAACATGGGGGAAACATATCCGTCCAGAGTGAACTGGAAAAAGGCAGTGTTTTCTCTGTAACCATACCGGTTTTTCTGCCTGAGACCACATCAGAAACGGTTTCGGCCTAAAAGCCTGCGTTGACTTTCCGGGAGTCAGTTGATATGGTAACTGGTTATGGAAACTGGAAATATTGTCGAATTTATCGATCATGAAAAAATCCTGTGCGCCGTCGTTCAGGAGGTTAAAAATCAACGGCTTCGACTGCTCACCGAAACCAACCGGGAAGTCAATCTGTCCGTCAATCGCCTGTCCCACAAAAGCGACAGGATACTGGATACGCTGATGAGCAGAAACAGAATGGTCGATGTATTAAAAGATATCGCCCATCGCAGACGTGAGTTGACCCGGCAGGTCAATATCCGGGAAATCTGGGAAATTCTGAACTCTGAGCAGGAGTGGATCGATCTGCCAACCATGACGGTTTTTTGCTTTTCCAATGCAGCCACCTGCGATCATGAATCCGCTGTTGTAAGGGCCTTTTTTCAGAATCGCACCTATTTCAAATTTGACCGTAACCAGTTTTTTCCGGTCTCAGAAGATCAGGTCGAACGCTTTTTGGCTGCCGAACGGGAAGAAGTGCGCCGGAATCAATTGATTGAATTCGGCGGAAACTGGCTGAAAAATGGTGCCAAAGCTGCCCGGACTACCCCGCTGACCGATGATGAGACAGAAATACTTGAAACGCTCCGATCCGTTTATCTGTTTGGGAATGACAGCCCGAAGGCCGGACTGGGTAAGGCCATCCTCATGCGTGCTGGAATAACCGATTCAGATAAGCTTATTGATATATTGGAGAAACATGATTTTTTTCGTAAAAACGAAAATTTTGATCTTCTGCGGTACCAGATTCCTGTTGCATTTCCACCTCAGATAGAATCCCATGCTGAAAATCTGATAGATCGCTTTCATGTTTTAGACTTCGGCAACCGCAAGGATTTGACATCCCTTTCCGTCATGACGATAGACGGCCAGTCAACACTGGATTATGACGATGCAATCAGTATTGAAATGTGTAATGATCATTTTCGGGTTGGGGTTCACATCATCGATGTCGGACAGTATATCCAGAAAGGCGAACCTGTCGATATCGAGGCGTTGACAAGATGCAGTTCGATTTACATGCCGGATCAGAAAATTCCCATGATTCCCTCACGGCTTTCAGAAGGGTTGTGCAGTCTGAAAGCCGGAGAAAACCGACCAGCCATAAGTATCATGATGGATCTGAGCAGAAATGCCGACATATTGCGTTATGAAATCGTTCCCAGCGTCATTCGTGTCAAACATCAATTAAGCTATTATGATGTCAATCAGATGGCGGACACGGATGAAAATATCATGTCGCTGTATGATCTTGCTGGAAAATTCCGCCAGAGACGCAACGAAAATGGCGCCATTCATATTTCCCTGCCGGATATTTCGGTATGGATATCTGAAAGTGGAGAAGTCGTGATCAATCGAATCAATCGGGAAAGTCCGGGCCGCATGCTCGTGGCGGAAATGATGATTCTGGCTAACTGGACCATGGCGCAATTTTTATCTGAACACCGTATTCCGGCAATTTACCGATCCCAACCCAACCCAAGGGACCGATTATATCGCGGTAATGAGGGAAGTCTTTTCCAGAATTACATGCAACGCAAGCTCTTGAGCCGGTTCATCATTCGGAGCGATCCGGAGAAGCATTCGGGGCTGGGCCTTAACGCATATGTCACTGCGACTTCACCGATTCGAAAATATTACGATCTCATTACCCAACGTCAGATCCGTTCGGTCCTGGGATTGGAAGCACCTTATTCAAAAGCAGAAATCGACCGTCTGATTCAGGTTCTTCAGGAACCCATGTCCCGTGTATCCAAAACCCAGTATCATCGAAACCGGTACTGGATACTCAAATATCTGGAATCCCGAATCGGCCAAAAGGAAGAAGCCATTGTTCTGGGCAAAAAACGGGATGGATATCAGATCCTGATGCCCGATTTTATGCTGGAGTGTGATCTGCCATCCACCAGTGGCATGGACCTGAGGCCGGAAAACACCATTCAGGTGACGATTCAGCATGCCAGCGCCAGAAAGGATATCCTGTCTGTATTTTTGTAGGTTACCGGCCAACCGGTTAGCAGGCAAACGATCTATGACCGATCCACTTTTCCGAAAAATCCTGTTGATTCTGGCCGGATTGCTCATCATCATTCTCGGGTTTCATGCCTTTAATCAGGTTAAGGGCATGCTGGTTCTGATTTTGAACATTCTGAGCCCCTTTCTGATCGCCCTGATCCTGGCCTATATTCTGGCACCCATAGTGGTTGCCCTTCAGAAAAAGCTGAAGCTGGGGCGGATCATGGGGGCGGTGATTCTCTATCTGCTCATTTTTGGGGTTCTGTTTATCCTGCTGACATTTCTGATCCCCACGGTTCTGACAGAATTGATTCGACTCTTCGAAATGATCCGGCAGAGACTTCCTGGAATCATCAACAGTCTGTCAGAAACGTTGAATGCCCGGATGGACAGCAACGCTTTTTTGATGGTTCAAAACTGGCTGGAAGACATTGAAATCGATTTTGAAAAGATTTTTTCATCGGTTCTTCCGGGTCTCAAGCAGTTTGCAACCGGTGGTATGCACGCCATGGGGCAGACGGCTAAAGGAATTGTCAGCGGTGCTGGCGCTGTGATCGGATTTTTTACATTTATTGTGTTTGTCGGTATCATTCATTTTTATCTGATTCTGGACTGGGAAAAGATTCCGCCGCTGATTCAGAAAATCGTTCCTTATAAACACCGCGACAAACTTTTTGATATCATGGATAAAATGGATGCGGCGATGGGCGGTTTTCTGCGAGGCCAGTTGACCGTCAGCGCCATCGTGGGGGGGATGTTTGCACTGGGGCTTTTTGTCATTGCCTTTGCCGGTTTTCCGACGCTTCGTCATTATTGTATTCTGATTGGAACACTGTCCGCAATCGGCGGGTTCATCCCCTATCTGGGTCCCATCATCGGTGTGACACCGGCCATACTCATTATTCTATTAACCGGAGACGTTGTATGGGGCACCAAACTCATTACACTGATGACCACACTGGGATTGTTCGTTCTGATTCAGGCCATCGAAGGCATGGTGTTACAACCTCGAATCGTTGGAAAAGGTGCAGGTCTTCATCCCCTGGTGGTGATGTTGGCGCTCATTATCGGGGCACAGTTGGGCATTGGCGGAATGGTGATTGCCGTCCCGGTCGCCAGTGTAATTCGTGTTCTGATCCGGGAATTTTACTGGCTTCCGCTTGAGCAGAAGAATCTGAACGAGAGCCTGACGAAGTAGGAATATCGCGTTTTTGGGATGAATATGATGGGTTGGATGATTCGGATGGCGTGATGGTTTGAAATCTGAAATCCTAAAGCTTGTGGTCCTGACTGTAGCTTCTGGCTTTCCGCATCATGGCAGTCGCCCATTCCGGAACGCCAAGGGCATGAATATGGGTGTAGGTGGCCAGAATGTTATGCAGACAAAAACCATCCCGGTTTTCAATCAGCCCAACGCCGCGTTTCATGTTAAAGGCTGTATGACAACCATCTTCCCGAAATTCCAGAACCCGCGAATAATGGAATTCATGGCCCTTGAGTTCTGTACCGACCGGAAAAAATGGATTGGTCCGATCAACCAGAAGTTGTGTGTATCCATGACCCTGTGGTCGCTTGAATAGCCCGAACGTCACGGGAAGCACGCCTGTCATGGGATAAATCTGCCCTTCCACGACCAGTTCCTGGCCCAGATACATCAATCCACCGCATTCTGCATAAATGGGTAAACCATTTTCGGCCAGTAACTTCAATTGGCTGCGAAACGTCGTGTTTTGAGAAAGCCGGCATGCATGTGTTTCGGGAAATCCGCCGCCGATATACAATGCATCGATATTCGAAAGTGATGAATCAGACAGCGGGCTGAAATAAATCAACTCCGCGCCCTCACGCTTCAACGCTTCCAGGTTTTCCGGATAGTAAAACTGGAATGCGGCATCCTGAAGAATTCCAATTTTAATCTTCTGATTCAAATCATGGGTTGGCTGTGTTGGAAAACGCGAATCACCTTGCGAATGGCTTTCAAACGACAAAGACGGTGCCTCAAACGCAATTTTGTATAGCCAGTCCAACTCCAGATATTTCTGGGCCGTCTGAACAGCGGATTCAATGGACTGATAGGCCCATTCATGCTCCGGAGTCGGAACCAGGCCCATATGCCGCTCGGGGAAATGCTCGGAATCCAGACGCGGTACAGCACCCAAAACCGGAATTCCGCAATGGTATTCAATGCTTTTCTGCACCATGGTTTCATGCCGCTTGCCGGAAACCCGATTCAGAATGACGCCTTTGATGGGCGTTTCCGGATCGAACATCAGACATCCCAGAACGGCTGCTGCCGTGGTACGGGTGGATTTGGTACAGTCGATACAAAGGATGACCGGTGTCAGGAGGAGTTTGGCCAGTTCCGCGGTGCTGGTGCTGCCGGACATGTCAATGCCGTCATACAGCCCCCGATTGCCCTCGATAACCGCTATGGTATCGGAATCGGTATGTGTGGTTAAAGAGTTTTGAATGACGGACGGACTGAGAAGATAGGTATCAAGATTGTAGCAGGGCTGGCCGGCAGCCAGGGCAAGCCAGCCCGCGTCGATATAATCCGGCCCTTTTTTAAAAGGCGCTACACGTCTGCCCTGTTTTTTCCAGGATCCGATGATACCCAGGGATAAGATGGTTTTCCCAGCCCCGCCCCGTAGGGCTGAGATGATGATGCGTGGAAGGTCAACAGGTTGTTCGGTCATTGAGACTCTTTACGTTTCATCCTCTGCGCCAGCCTGCTTGCCCGCGCCTTTCAGGCCAATCAAAGTGGTACTGCCGCTTGACCAGTACTCCAGTGTTCCATCTTTGACCATTTCATTGACCAGGTTTTTGACATCCCGAACTTTTTCAGTCGGAATAACTTCATAAAAATCTTTCAGATAAAATTTGGATTTGGATTTGGATTTCTTTTCCAGAAATTCCACGATGGCTTTTTTTCCAGCTTCTTTATCCATGACGTTCCCCTTTGCATCAGGAGGCCTGTCCGGACGATGAATCGCCCGGACAGATTGTTATAAAGATCAGAACTTGAACTGGGTTGTATGTCTCCAGGTATAGTATGCGGGGTCACGGAAATCATCGATCAGATGATGGGTGAATTCCAGCTCGCATTTTTCAAAGAAACGTTCCCACCCAATGCGTTCCGCCCATTCGCCAAGTCGTTCATATTTATTGGCGTTTGCGGCATACACATCAACCATTTTTTTAATGGTTGCGGTCGTGGTGGGCCATCTGGGTGTTTCGTTGGGTATAAAGGCAACGACAACTTTGGAAAAGGTCGGTCTGCTGATCCGGTTGGAGACTTTGCCGCCAACCATCAGAACGATGCCGTCCCCTTCGTCATCCGCCAGAGGCATGGAAGGACACATGGTATAGCAGTTGCCGCAGAACATGCAGCGTTCCTGTTTTACAGCCACGCTGTTGACAGTTTTTCCCTCATAATCCACTTTTGAGGGACGGATGGCTGCTGTCGGGCATGCGGCAACGGCCAGCGGAATTTCGCACATCTTGTCCAGATATTCATGGTCCAGAATGGGCGGTTTGCGGTGGAAGCCCAGAATGGCGATGTCGGAGCAGTGAACCGCGCCGCACATGTTGAGACAGCAGGCCAGTGACACGCGGACGTGAGCCGGCATTCTCATGTTTTTGAATTCATCAAACAGAACATCCATTGTGGCTTTGACCGGGCCCGATGCATCGGTGGCCGGCGTATGGCAGTGAATCCATCCCTGGGTGTGAACGATGTTGGTGATGCCGGAACCGGTTCCGCCAACCGGAAACTTGAAGCTGCCGCCGTCAAATTTGCGGCTTTCCAGGTCCGCTTTCAGGGCATAGGCACCTTCTTTGGTGGTGGTCATGAACTCGATGTTGTTTCGGGTGGTCCACCGAACAAATCCGCCGCAGTGTTTGTCGGCGATTTCACAGATTTCACGGATATGACTGACGCTCATGAGACGGGCGCCGCCGGCTCTTACCGTATAAACTTCATCTCCGGATTCGGCGACGTGAACCAGTACGCCGGGTTCCAGAATATCGTGATACAGCCATTTCCCTTTATTCGCCTTGATGACCGGCGGATAAAATTCATCAAAATGACGCGGTCCAATATCGGTGATCCGGTCTTCCATCGGTTTGTCAGGATTGTAACCTGATGAAATAAATGCCATTGTTGTTACCCCCTATCTCTGATGGTATTTTCTGAATTCTTTGATGTCGCGCTGCCATCCACCTGGAACTTCGTCTTCTCTCCAGAATATATAAGGATTGTGACGCGGTTCCTGGACATGTTGCGGCACGGGATCGATTCCGGTGACTTCAAGCATTTTCTGGAAGCCTTGACGTTTGATCAGTTCGCCCAGACGCTCACGGTTCTTTCCTTCCTCCATCCACCAGTCCCAAATATTTTCGATCACTTCCTTGATTTCATCATAGGGTTCTTCAACCTTGACAAACGGAACCAGCAAAGATCCCATCTGGGCGCCATCCAGAATCGGAGCCTTTGCACCTACCAGAATGGAAAGGCCTTTGTCTTCGCCAATTCTCAGGGCTCTGGGCATGACATTGATGCAGTGCATACAACGGGTGCATTCACGGTTATCAATCACCAGTTTGCCGCCATCCATCCACATGCATTTTGTCGGGCACAGCGCAATGACTTCTTTCTGAATGTCAAATTTGCCCCAGTCACGACCGGCATGCGCACCGGCGTTGGGTTTGAATTCGCCACCGATATAGGCTTTTACGGCTTCCTGATCGATCCGGATGTCATCTCTCCATGTTCCGATAAAAGACATATCGGATCGGGCAATGGATGCCACGCAGCAGTTGGGACAACCGTCAAACTTGAACTTGAATTTATACGGAAATGCCGGACGATGCAGTTCATCCTGATAATCCTGAGTCATGGCATAGCAAAGCGCCTGAGTGTCATAACATGCATATTCGCAGCGGGCTTCGCCGATGCAGTCGGATGGGGTTCTCAGGTTGGAGCCGGAGCCGCCCAGATCCTGTCCGATTTTGTGGGTCAGTTCATAAAAAAATTCTTCAAGCTGGGGTGTGGTCGTTCCAATAAAAACGATATCACCGGTGGACCCGTGCATGTTGGTCAGACCGCTGCCCCGGAGTTCCCACAGATCGCAGAGCTGATTGAGATACGCGGTGGAATAAAACTTTCCGCCGGGCTGATTGACGCGAATCGTATGAAAATGTGCGACTCCCGGAAACATCTCGGGTTGATCGCAGTATCTGCCGATAACGCCGCCGCCGTAACCAAATACGCCGACGATGCCACCGTGCTTCCAGTGCGTACGTTTGTGTAAAAAGGACAATTCCATAACGCCCAGAACATCTTCACAGGCATCAACCGGCACCTGATAGTCAATGCCTTTTACATTTTTTGCTCGGGAAGCCGCTTCCTGTTTGATGTCGGACACAAAACTCGGCCATGGCCCACTTTCTAATTGGTCCAACAACGGGGTAGCATGTTTTGCCATCGTTTTACCTCCATTCGGGATTAATATTGATCAGTTCCTGCCAAAATATATTGTTCAAACAAATCTGTGTTGAGTCACCTCCTCTCGAAATCAAAATAAAATATTATCAGGCAAATACGGCCAGATTTTTATTAATCAGGGGAGAGATATAAATTTTATCCGGATATTTGTCAATCAAAAAGCTTTGTAAACGTTCACGGATACGCGGCAAAAACCCATCGATCCTTTATATTGTGCGCAAGCAATTTTTTTTACTTTATAACCATTGGATATGTGTTATAATTTTAAAGTGAATTTACAGGATTCAGAATTCGGTAGCCTGTATTCATAAGGAAAACGGTAGATGTCATTTCATGTTTGGGGGTGAGCAAGGCCCCTGATCATGACCAATCACCGTTAAGAACCATGCAGCAGTGAGATATGGACGTATTTAAGAGGTAAAATTTTAAAATCAGATTATGAGGAGACAGTTATGAAGCGACATGGTATTCAGACTTTTATTTATTTAGCCATTGCCGTGATTTTTTGGGTCGTTACAGCCAGTGTTCCAGAAGATGCGGACGCCCGCGCCAGATCAGGCGGCCGATCTTTTGGCGGAAGCGGCGGATCATCGGGATCCTTCAGTAAACCGTCAACCCCGCCTTCCAGACCCATGGCTCCCTCAACCTCGCCATCCGGTGGGATGGGCGGCAGCAGTTTTATGAGGGGGCTGGGTGGCGGTTTGCTGGGTGGCATGATTGGCGGGATGCTGTTCAGCAGCCCGGGGCACAGCATGGGCGTGGGCGGAATGGGCGGCAGCGGCATCGGGATTATCGAGCTTTTGCTGCTGGGTGGTCTGGGATATTTTTTGTATAAACGGTTTATTAAACCCAACCGGTCCGGAAGCCCCGGTTTTCAGATGCCGTCTATTTTCCAATCTCCCAATCAATCCGGATTTACCCCCGGTAATCCGCCGGGCGCTTTTCCACCAGCGCCACTGATGACTGCCGCTGACGGGATTGATCAAATCCGGCAATCCGAACCGGACTTCGACCCGGAGCGCTTTAAAGAACTGGCTCAGGATGTATTTTTCAAGATTCAGGCTGCCTGGATGCGTCGGGATATGGCACCGGTCAGGGGACTGATAGGAAATCAGCTTCTGTCTGACTATGAGGCACACCTGAATGAGTTAAAACAGAATGGACTACTGAACCGGCTGGAAAACATTGCCGTTCGTCAGGTCAGCATTACGGATGCCGGGATGGAAAACAACGAGGTTTATGTGACCATTCAGTTTGTTGCCAATCTGCTGGACTATACGGTCAACGAATCCAGTGGGGAAATTGTTGAGGGAAACAATACACAACCGGTCAAATTTGAAGAAAAATGGATGTTTGCAAGACCGGTGAACACCACTGCCTGGAAACTGGAAGGGGTGTCACAGTGACGCCTGCCGGAGATCATCATTGACTGCTTATCTGCTTCGAAGATTTCTGCTGATTATTCCCACATTTCTGGGGATTACGGTTCTGGTTTTTGTGATCACCCGGTTTGTTCCGGGTGGTCCAATTGAACGGATGATTCTGGAGGCCCAGCAGATGCAATCTTCGGAAAGGGGCCGCAGCACCGGCCCGGTCAGTGAAAGCCAGCGTCAGCCGCTGTCCGCTGATCAGATCGATTTGCTGAAAGTCTACTATGGCCTGGATCAGCCGGTTCTGGTCAGCTATGGACACTGGATGAAGAAAGTATTCAGCGGTGATCTGGGTGTCTCCACCCGGTATTATGAACCGGTCTGGACCATGATTCGGGATCGCATCCCCATTTCCCTTTATTTTGGATTGATTTCCATGATTCTGGTTTATGGTATATGTGTTCCACTGGGAATCATCAAGGCCATCCGACATCGATCCGGATTTGACAACCTTTCATCCATTCTGGTGTTTGTGGGCTATGCCATTCCGGGATGGGTTATCGGCGTGATTTTGCTGCTGCTATTTTCATCGATGTGGGAAATTTTTCCACTTGGCGGACTGGTCAGTGACGATTTCGAGGACTTTACCCTGATTCAAAAAGCCGGTGACATTCTCTGGCATACCTGTTTGCCCCTGATTGCTTATGTTGCCGGATCTTTTTCCGTGTTGACTTTTCTGATGAAAAATTCCCTGATGGACAATCTGGCTTCAGACTATGTCCGTACCGCAATAGCCAAAGGCCTTTCATTTCGAAAAGCCGTGTTTCATCATGCCCTGCGAAACAGTCTGATACCCATTGCAACCAGTTTCGGGAACAATATTTCGGTGATTCTGACCGGATCTTTTTTAATCGAAAATGTCTTCAACATCAATGGAATGGGATTATTGGGGTACGAGGCCGTCATCGACCGGGACTATCCGGTGGTCATGGGTATTTTGGTTGTGTCTTCCCTGCTTTTCATGATGGGAAACATTCTGTCTGATATCTGCGTGGCCATTGTGGATCCCCGGGTGAAATTCGAATGACACCCGGCATCGCACGGGTGATGATGGAATGATGCCGTGTTCACGATCCTGACACAAAAAAAAATCCGCCGGTTCATCTCGATCAGACGGGGATACTATTCCCTGATACTCATCATCGGTCTGATCGGATTTGCCCTGATGGGCGAGCTTTTTGTCAACAACCGGGCCATTGTTGTCCGCTATAATGGAAACTGGTATTTCCCTACATATGGTCAGATGATTCCCGGCTCGGTGTTTGGTCTGGATTACGACTATGAAACCAACTATCGGGATCTCAGCCGCCGGTTTACACTGGCTGCAAAAGGCGACTGGGTCATTTTGCCGCCAGCTCCGTTCAATGCCTATGAAAATGATCTGAGGCCGGATGCCTATCCCCCTTTTCAGCCCTCACTGTCCGACCGTCATTTTTTAGGCACGGATATCGCGGGAAGAGATATCCTGGCCCGTCTGGTTTATGGCTTTCGAATTGCCATTCTGTTCTCTTTGGCGCTAACCGTCATGAATTATGTGGTCGGAATCAGCATCGGCTGCATGATGGGGTACTGGGGAGGATGGTTTGATCTGTTGTTTCAGCGCCTGATTGAAATCTGGTCCAATATTCCCCTGCTTTATGTCATCATCATTCTATCGTCTCTTATTGTTCCCAGTTTTTTCATGCTGATGGTGATCATGACCCTGTTCGGCTGGGTCGGCATCACCTGGGTGATGCGAACCGCCGCCTACCGCGAAAAAGCGCGCGAATATGTCTGGGCGGCAAAAGCCCTGGGCGCATCCAATTTTCGGATCATCTTCCGGCATATCATTCCAAACACACTCTCTGTCATCATCACGTTCGCTCCATTTTCCATATCCGGTGGTATTGTTGCCTTAACGTCATTGGATTATCTGGGATTCGGGCTTCCGCCGCCGACGCCATCCTGGGGAGAGCTTTTGCAGCAGGGGTGGCAGAATATGGATTCCTGGTGGATTGTCGGATCGGTGGTTCTGTCCATGATTGTCACATTGACAGCGGTGACGTTTATCGGCGAGGCGGTTCGGGAGGCGTTTGATCCCAGACGGCATACGGTTTATGAGTAGCGGTCAGCCATGAGCGCTTAACAGAGACTTAAATCCCCTGTTCCCAATCTTTTCAAATGAGAGATCATCCACCATGCTCAGCATTCGAAAAATAGGCGTCATTGGACGTACATATCGCCATTTGAACCGGTACACTCAGATTCTGACCATTCTGTTTAAGTACGGATTCGGCGAACTGGTCGATCTGCTTCGAATCGATCAGTATATCGACATCGGATTTCGAATGATTTCCCGAAAACGGGAGGAACGAATCGAAAAATTCTCCCGATCCGAGCGGATCCGCATGGTTCTGGAAGAACTGGGGTCAACCTATGTCAAGTTGGGTCAGGTTCTATCCACCCGGCCGGACCTTATTCCTTCGGACTTGATTCATGAACTGGCCCGTCTTCAGGATCATGTTCCACCGTTTGATTTTCCGGATGCCAAACGCATTCTGGAAGCCGAGCTTTGCGCACCCATCGATACCATTTTCCAGTCCATCGATGAGCAGCCGATTGCATCAGCCTCCATTGCTCAGGTTTATCGGGCCCGCTTAATTGATGGTGACTGGGTAGCTGTTAAAGTTCAACGGCCCGGAATTCAGAAAATGGTCGAGGTCGATCTGGAGATCATGCTTCATCTGGCGACGCTGATGGAGCGACATATCGAGGAGTTTTCCTTTCATCGTCCGGTTCGGATTGTCGAGGAATTTACCCGTGTTCTGGAAAAAGAAATTGATTTCACGCTGGAAGCCGCCAATATGCAGCGGGTCTCCCGAAACCTTCTGGACGATTCGACCGTATATATCCCAAGGGTTTATATGGACAGAACAACACCTGTAGTACTGGTCATGGAGTTGATTGACGGAATCAAGATCAATGATATGGAACGGATTGAAACGGACGGGCTGGACCGAAAGCTGTTGACAGTACGGGGGGCCAACGTCTGCCTGAGGCAGATATTTGAACAGGGGTTTTTCCATGCTGACCCGCATCCGGGCAATATTCAGGCTTTACCCGGGAATGTGATTTGTCTGCTGGACTGGGGGATGGTCGGCTCAATTGACCAGCGAACCCGGGAGGATTTTATCACGTTGGTAGATGCGGTGGCGCTCCGGCAGGAACATCAGGCGGCAAAATCTTTGCTGAAACTGACGGACTGGGACAGGGAGCCGGACGTGCGGGAATTTGAGCGAGATATTGCGGATTTCATGTCCCTGCATCTCTATCGCCCGTTAAAAGAGATTCGGATCGGCAGGCTTTTTCAGCATATTCTGGATCTGGCGTTTCGACATCGGCTTCGCATTCCACCCGATATATTTTTGATGTTGAAAGCGCTGGGAACCGTGGAAGGCGTGGCGCTGCAGTTAAATCCAGAGTTTGATATGGTTGCGCATGCCGCGCCGTTCATTCAAAAAATCCGTTTCAAGAAACTGTCGCCGGAACGGCTGGCAGGCGACGTCCTTCATCTGACCGAGCTCATGTTCAGATTTTTAAATCAGTTTCCCCAGGATATTCTGGATATCACGCGCATGACCCGACAGCAGGATTTGGTGATCAATCTGCGTCATGAGGGACTTGATCAGATGCGGGCCACTCATGATCAGATCAGTAACCGGATTTCCTTCAGCGTGATCATCGCCGGCCTGATTGTGGGATCAGCGTTGATCGTGATTTCTGAAACCCCGCCCATGATATATGGCATATCCCTGATCGGCATTATCGGGTTTCTGGCAGCGGCTTTGATGGGGGTGTGGCTGTTGATTGCAATTCTTCGAAAGGGCAGACTGTAGTCCGAATTATCCGGTTGTTCGCTGTTTCAGGTGAATTACCGCCTGACCAGGGCCATCCACCCCAAATAGCGAGGCGCATGATTGTCTATGTTTCAACCAAAATTGGCCGGTTCAGCAGCCGATTCACCCGCGCCATCAATCGTTTGGGAACAACGGGTTTGACCAGATAATCATCCGCGCCGGCGTCAATTATTTCAACTTCGGAATCCACCTCATCCCGCGAGGTCAGCATAACAATTGGAATAAACCGTGTCGCGAGCTGAGTTTTCAGTTTCTGAATCAATGCCTTTCCATCCATTTCCGGCATCATGTAATCGGTGATGATCAGATCGGGTCGTTCGGTGTAAGCCAGTTTAAGTGCCTGCAAGCCGGTCATGGCCGAGATGGTGACAAAATTCTGGGATTCCAGAATATTTTTCAAAATCTTCAGAATGATGATATTGTCATCCACAATTAAAATCTTTTCCGGTCGAATATTGCCCACTGCAGAAGGGGGTGTAAATTCGAGTTCGGCAGAATCGATATCCATTTCACCGGCGCTTGAGATCGTTTCCGATTCTTTGGCAACTGGTGTTTCCACGGCTTCTTCGTATTCAGGGGGCGCGACCCGAAACACCTCCTCGATCGTAGTCAATCCCTTCAATGCTTTGGATATGCCATCCTTGCTGAGAGTGGTGAACCCGTCTTTTTCAGCGACTTTTCGGATCATCAATCCAGTGGTGTCTTTGCTGAGCATTTCCCGGATGGCCGGAGAGATCATCAGCACCTCAAAGATTCCCATTCGTCCGGCATATCCCGAATACTGACAGGATTCACACCCCACACCTTTCCAGAATTTTTGATCCGAACTGACATTGAAATAGCTCGTCAACTGTTCCGCAATTTTATGAGAAAGCGGATCCACGGTTTTACAGTTTGGACAGATACCCCTGACCAGACGTTGGCCAATGACGCAAACGAGGGAATCGGTGATGATAAATGGTTCCACGCCCATGTCCATCAGCCGGGTAACCGCAGATGGCGCATCATTGGTATGCAGGGTGGACAGAACCATATGACCGGTCTGAGCAGCCTGAAACGCAATTCCGGCAGTTTCGCTGTCCCGGATTTCCCCGACCATCACAATATCCGGGTCCTGGCGCAGAATGGACCGAAGACCGCCTGCAAACGTGATTCCAGCCTTTGGATTGATCTGGACCTGATTGATGCCGTCAATGTCAAACTCGACCGGATCCTCTACCGTTACGATATTGACTTTTGAGGTATTCAGTTTTCGAAGCGCGGTATAAAGTGTGGAGGACTTGCCGCTCCCGGTCGGACCAGTCACCAGAACAATCCCCTGGGGTTTGCTGATGGCATCATTGAAATGCCGGATATCCACCTCATTGAACCCCAATTCTTCGATACTGATGCCGCCGCCTTTGGGATTTAAAATTCGAATGGTGACCTTTTCACCATAGGATGTTGGAATGGTCGATACCCGCAAATCAAATCGCTCCGTTCCGAATTTGACCTGAGTCCGTCCATCCTGAGGCTTTCGTCGAATGGAAATATCCATGTTGGAGATAATTTTGATCCGGGAAACAAGCGAGGTGTGCACTGGCTTGTCAATCTGCATGATCTCCCGCATGATGCCGTCTACCCGATAACGAATGACAACCGAATCTTTCTGAGGTTCAATATGGACATCGCTGGCTTTTTGTTTGATGGCATCGGCTATAATGGAATTGGTGAACCTGACAACCGGGGGAAGTTCCGTCAGGTTGAGCAGATCCTGGACGTTCTGTTCTTTTTCTCTGGTCTGACTGACAATCTCAAGTCCTTCGGTCATGCCCATATCAGGCCCCAGCTCCTGATCCAGTCCGCGGCGGGGATAGTATTTATGAATGGCGGAAAGGATTTCTCCCTGAGGCGCTACTGTAACAAAAATAGGCATCCGGGTCATGAACCGAATGTCGTCCAGTGCATAGAATTCCAGGGGGTTGGCCATTGCAACCACCAGTTGCTTTTTGACCTCTTTGACCGGTATCAGCAGATAATTTTCAGCCATATCCTGGGGAACCAGATCGATTATTTCCTTGGGAATGGCAACACCGTTCAGACGAATAAAGGGAATTCGAAGCTGGCCTGCCAAGGCCTTGGCAATCTGCTCATCATCCACAACCCCCATATCGATCAGCAGTTGACCGATCTTTTTCTTCTTGACTTTCTGGTTCTGGAGTGCCTCCTGAAGGATTTTTTCATTTATCAGACCGGCTTCAATCAGAATTTCACCCAGTTTTCTTCTTTTTGCGGGATTTTTTGCGTCTTCGGGAGATACGTTCATGATACCAATACAATTCCTTTTTAGCTTGTTTCCTTGCTTTAAGTAGGGCAGGAAAGGCAAAGGGGTGATGTTCTATGACATACATTTACCGTGAAAAAGTAAAATTCAGAGTTAAGTTTGTCGGAAAATTTCTGGCGCTGCCACCGTACTTCATGAGTACTCCGGGTGTCAGATCAGGGGGATGCTGAAATTGAACAGGCTGAAAAGGCTTTTTCTGCAATCATTTGTGCAGAGATTCGATCAAGCATGCGATCGGTCTGCTTTTCGGCACAGTTCGGACACAAACCAATAAATTCCAGCCGGTGTCCACTGATCTGGAAGTGGGTAACTTCCTCCAGTTCCTTGTTGAAATCAAAGTGAATGTTCTCCGGAACATCATCAAGCCGGTCGCACCCCATGCAGCGAACATGGTAATGCTCAGTCATATTTCCATCAAAGCGTTTCAAAGACCCGCCAACCTCGATTTTTTGAATTTCACCCAGTTGGGCCAGCTTTTCCAGGTTGCGATAGACTGTTCCCAAGCTGATTCGGGGCAGATATTGCCTGACCATGGAATATACCTCATCGGCACAGGGGTGGGTTTTTACCTGTTTCAGTTCCCGCAGGATAATCCTTCGTTGTCGGGTCATTCGGAGTTGTTTATCTTTTGGCATCACGGATTTTGTCTTCATTATCGGCTTTCGATCGGCGTCAGGGTACAGACGTCCGGACCACAATAATCCCCTATATATTCGGATTCCGGACGGTAGAGTACGGGTTTTGAGGAAGCGCCGCCAAATTGTTCCTCAATCACGTGGGCCGCCCATCCGGCAATTCGGGATATCGCGAAAACAGGCGTAAACAAATCCACTGGAATCTTCATGTAATAATAAACTGAAGCGCTGAAAAAGTCCACATTTACCGGAATATCGATGCCCTTTCGTTGCTTGAAGGCGGCACAGGTCTGGTCTTTCACCGCGATGGACAGTGTATGCCACAGGGGATCGCCTGTTTTATCTCCCAGAATCCGGGAAATGGGCTCCAGAATTTTTGCACGGGGATCATCCACATTATAAACAGCATGACCCAGTCCCATGATCCGCCGTCCGGCATCCAGTTCTTCCTGAATATAGGATGCCACCCGATTGATGTCGCCTATTTTTAACAGCATCTGCATCACGCGCGCATTGGCGCCGCCATGAAGTTCTCCAGAAAGCGAACCAACCGCTGCAGATACGGAAGCGTACATATGGGCACGGGTCGATGCCACTTCCCGCGCGGCAAACGTGGACGCATTGAATGAATGTTCGGCATGAAGCACCAGGCAGATATCCATGAAACGGGCTGTTTCAGGATCAGGTATTTTTCCGCTCAGCATATACAGAAAATTGGCCGCATGATCCAGTTCCGTGTTCGGGGAAACCGGTGATCGCCCGTTTCGGATTTGATCCCAGGCCGCAACAAGTGTCGCCATTCTGGCTATCAGGCGAATGGCGATGCGTTCTGATGCATCCGGATCGGAGATTTGAATATCGGGATCATGGTTGGCCAGAAGCGCCACGCCGGCCTGAAGAATATCCATTGGAAGCGAGTTTGACGGGCAGTTCCGTAAGGCCGCGATGACTTCCGCAGGAATTTCCCGCTCCCGCGACAATCGTTCCTTGAATTGTTTCAGCTCGGATCGGGACGGAAGCTTTTCATACAGCAGCAGATATATTGTTTCCTCAAAGGTCGTTTGCTCCGCCAGATCCTCGATTCGATATCCCCTGTAGATCAATCTGCCTGCATCGCCGTCCACATCACTGATTCGCGTGCTGGCAATGGCTACACCCCGCAATCCGGTATTGAGTGTAATTTGGCATTCCTCAGTTATCATGTAATGGGTCTCCCTGTTCAGGATTGCGGGTAATCAATCCACATGTCGGCTTCGTTTCCACAGTGGGTGCAGGTTGCCGTGCCTTTGATTTTGGAGGCATCTTTGGGTTGGGCGGTTGGTTTGGACTTGTCTGGAGTAGCCTCCGGCAGCGAACACGTGATTTCCATTTCAGCCTCATTGCCACAATGCTCACATTTGCATACCTGTTTTGTTACGACCTGTGTCATTTGAATGTCCTTTCTTTGTATATCCATGTGTTGCCTGTTCGTTTTCACGATAAATCGATTCAATCCCGGCACCTGATCAATAAATTAATGATTTTTACTGGGTTGTCATCTATAGCCTTTCAGAAAAACCATTTTCCATTCAAGCGATAATCGTTGTTGTTATTCTTATGAGATTAAAAAAATGTCAAGCAATAATTATTTATTCAAAAGCAACCGTCGACGTTCTCCCTTATAACGAATTAAAAATTCCGGTTGTTTTTCGTCAGTTGAATTTCAATAATATACATGTTATGAATTGATTCCAGAGCAATCATATGAACTTATCGACTTGAATTTAAACAACGCAGGTTGTGGATGGTTTCAATCAGCCTAAAAAAAGGCTATCAGTTGCCTGTCGGGGGTCAGCCGTCTTTGGATATGGACACGCTGGCCCCGCCGCTCCGGGTGGGCGTTCATCCGGATGCCATTCCATTCATTAAACCCAGGCTGATGGTACAGACCGGTGATCCGGTGTCCATCGGCCATGTTCTGTTTGTTGACAAACGGCGACCGGATATTCATTTTTTATCTCCCGGAGCGGGAACGGTGGAGGAAATCGTTTTCGGCCCCAGACGACGTTTGCACACCATCATCATTCGGCTTGCCAGTATCGAGACCGCAGCGTCTTTGGGCAGCCTGACCCTGTCTTCCATCCATCATATGGACCGAAACGATCTGGTAGCCTATCTTCTGAAAGGCGGTGTGTGGCCATTTATCAAACAGCTTCCATTTTATGATATTGCGGACCCGGACATCACCCCTTCGTCCATCATCGTCAGTTTGAGCGATCTGGAGCCGTTTCAGGCTGATCCCCGGGTTTATCTGAAATCCCGGACAGATCTGTTTCTGATGGGACTCGAAATATTGAAAAAGCTTTGTCAGAAGCTGGTTGTGACCATTCATGCGCAGCATGAAGACCTGGTTCCGGATTTTTCAAATTTTATCACCCATCATGTAGCGGGTTCCTATCCGGCCTCACACCCTGGCGTTATATTGTATCATACCCGGACCACACCTTCTGACAACCGCGCCTGGATCATTTCAGGACAGGATGTCCTGATGCTTGCCGGTCTGGCCCATACCGGATGCTATCCAACAGAGCGGGTCATTGCGCTGGCAGGTTCCATGTCGGCTGAGCCAAAACATATACTGACCCGAATCGGTGTTCCGGTTGACCACCTCATTTATGGGCGCACAAAAGGTGCCAGTATCCGATGTATCGCCGGAGGATTGTTTACAGGCGCCAACATCCCCCCAAACAGTTTTATGGGGTTTTATCCAACGTCCCTGACCCTGATTCCGGAGGGCAACCATCGGGAGTTTCTGGGATTTGTCCGTCCCGGATTCAGCAAACCCAGTTACTCCAGAACCTTTTTCTCTGTTTTCAATAAATCCCTGCTATCTGTCGATACCAATGTTCATGGTGGGAGGCGGGCCTGTATTGCCTGTGGGGCCTGCACCGAGGTCTGTCCTGTGGCGATTCTGCCGCAGTTGACCTATAAGAGCATTCTGGCAAATGAGGTTGAAATGTTTCTGGCGCATGGTCTTCTGGATTGTGTGGAATGTGGTCTGTGCACCTATGTCTGTCCGTCCAAAATAGAGCTGAATGATGTGTTTACAACCGCAAAACTGGCGTATTATCGGGGAACCTGACACATGTATCTGTTTCAGCGCTTTTTTGACACCCTGCGGCCCCATGTGGAAAGCGGGGGGCGATTTGAAAAACTGTATCCGTTCTATGAATCCATAGAGTCCATTTTTTTTAGCCCTGACCAGGTCACGACCAGCGGACCGCATGTCCGGGACAGCCTGGATGTCAAACGGTTCATGACACTGGTGATTCTATGCCTGATTCCCCATTTTCTGTTTGGCATCTATAACGCCGGGTTCCAGGCCAGGCTGGCATCCGGACAAAGCCTGTCCATGATTCCGGTCATTTTTGATGGTCTGATTCTGGTCATGCCCCTGGTGGTGACATCCTATGCGGTCGGATTTTTCTGGGAAATCCTGTTTTCCGTGGTTCGCAAACATGCCATCAGCGAGGGTCTGTTTGTTTCTGCCATGCTGTTTCCCCTGACGCTTCCGCCGACTGTCCCGGTCTGGCAGGCGGCACTTGGCATATCGTTTGGCATTGTCATCGGTAAAGAAGTCTTTGGCGGAACCGGGAGAAATTTTTTAAACCCCGCGCTGACCGCCCGTGCCTTTCTGTTTTTCGCCTATCCGGCGCAGATGTCTGGTGACAGCGTCTGGATTGCGGCATCATCTGTCAGTGACGCAGTCAGTGGCGCTACCCCCCTGGCCATTGCAGCAGCTTTGGAAGCCGGCCACGATATCGTGGTGACACTGGAATCTGCTGGCTTTACCCTGTCCAAACTGCTGTCCGGACTTTATCCAGGAACCATTGGCGGCACCTCCGCAGCTTTATGTGTGCTTTCGGCCATCTTCCTGATCGCTATCGGTGTTGCCAGCTATCGTATCATTATAGGGGGTATTTTGGGGCTTGTTCTGACCGGTCTGGTTTTAAATGTGTTCTCCGGTCCCCATGCACCGGCCTGGTTTTCCATGAACCCGTTTTACCATCTCATTCTGGGCGGCGCGGCATTCGGCCTTACATTCATGGCGACAGATCCGGTGACCTCACCGGACATGAACCATGCCAAATGGATTTATGGTTTCCTGATCGGCATGTTGACCATATTGATCCGCGTGTTTAATCCGGCTTTTCCCGAAGGAATGATGCTGGCCATTTTGTTCATGAATGTGTTTGCACCGCTCCTGGATTATGTTGAAATCAAGATGGTGCTGAAGAAACGGGTGCCCAATGTCTGAAAACCAGAAAGCGTTTGTGGTTGCAGCCATTGTCTGCGTGACATGCAGTCTTCTGCTGACAGCGGCTTCCAGCGGGTTGAAAGACTATCAGGTTCGAAACATGACCATTGACCGGCATAAGAATCTATTAAAATCGGTCGGGCTCATTGATTCAGAAAAGACCTATTCCCCGGAAACCATTGAAACCCTGTATACCGCCAATATCCAGTCACTCTGGATCGATTCCGCAGGCAGGCTGATTCCGGAATCCGAAAGAGGTGCCCGTGATCTGCCGGTTTATCTGTACATTCAAAATAATGACATCAAGGCCTATATTGTTCCCATCGATACAACTGGCCTGTGGGGGAAAATCAATGGATATCTGGCCATCAAAAACGATGGCAGCACCATCATGGGGTTTACCGTTTACAGCCATTCCGAAACTCCGGGGCTGGGAGGGGAGATCGAACGGAAATGGTTTCAGAAAAATTTTGAAGGCAAGCGGATTGTCAACAAAGACGGGCAGTTTGTATCGGTTGGGGTTGCCAGGGGAGCGGTCCGGGACCGGATACAGTCGGCACAGCAGATCAATTTCGTGGATGGCATCAGCGGCGCTACCCTGACCGGAAAATACCTGTCCGCAGGTCTGAAAAATGTCCTTCAGGAATATGAACCGGTTTCCATTAAATTCAGACAGCATGACATTTCCCGAGTGCCCGGAGTTGGCAATTAGCTGTTAGCAATTATCAAGGATAACTGTCACGTGAATAGAAAAACATTCAAACCACTGATCGAACCGCTGTGGGGCAACAATCCCATTTTCGTTCAGGTACTGGGGATTTGTTCAGCCCTTGCCGTGACGGTTCAGATGAAAACCGCCATTGTCATGGGCCTGGCCCTGACTTTGGTCACGGCATTCTCCAATCTGACCATTTCCCTGATCCGGAATCAGATTCCCAAAAACATCCGAATTATTGTGGAACTCTGTGTGGTGGCGACCCTGGTCATCATTGCCGATCAACTGCTCAAGGCATTTTTGTATGATATCAGCAAGCAGCTCTCGGTTTTCGTTGGCCTGATCATCACCAACTGCATCGTCATGGGGCGGGCAGAATCCTTTGCTCTGGGCAATCCACCCGCTGCCTCGTTTTTGGATGGACTGGGAAACGGGATGGGCTACGCCATGGTTCTGGTGACGGTCAGTTTTTTCAGGGAGTTGCTTGGCAGCGGCAAACTGTTCGGGTTTTCGGTCATTCCCGATATTTTTTATGACTGGGGATACCAGAACAACGGCCTGATGCTTCTGGCACCGGCGGCGTTTATACTGATCGGGCTGTTGACGTGGGCTTATAAGATAATACATTCAAAATGACGACAGAAAAATCCTGTTTTTTATCTAATCATCCAACCATGCATTTTTACGCCCTCACCGTTTATGAATTACGGCTCAGATACGTCAATCTCTTCTGAAATCAGAATGGCTTCTGCAATGCTGCGCATGGATTTTCTGGTTGACATGCTGCGCTGTTGCATCCATCGATAGGCTTCCTCTCCGGTCTTGTTCCGCCGCAACATCAAAATTTCCTTGGCCCGCTCCACCAGTTTGCGGGTTTCCAGCTCTTCCTGAATCACCCGTGTTTTGACCATCAGCTCTGTGTTGAGAATGGCTACGGCCGCCTGGTTGGCAACGGTTTGAATCAGATATACTTCGGTTTCTGAAAATATATGGAGGGCCGATGTAAAGCAGTTCAATACGCCAATGACTTTTCCGCCCTTGACCTGAAGTGGCACGCTGACCATCGACACCAGACCCAGCTTTCGGGCCATTTCTTTTTCCTTGAACCGGGGATCCTGCAACACATCCCGAATGATGATTGCCTCTTTATGGGTTGCGACATATCCGACAATACCTTCATTCATATGCAGGGATCGATCTTTCAGATAAACCGGATCAATGGTCTGGGATGCTTTCAGGCGAAGGATCGGTGGTTCCATCCGTTCATCCAGCAGCCATAAAGAGCAGATTTCAACGCCGGTAACCTTTGCGGTGACCATGACGATCAGCTTCAGGATATCTTCCAGATATAAATCCGAAGTGATGGCACCACTGATATCCATCAGCGCCTTGATATAGTTGTCATACGTGTCGGAAGCGGCTCGATCCATGAATGATGCCAATACGTTATTTTTCAATGGTTGCAAAGACAGTCAAATCGGTTATAATAACTGTTTTTTGACGAATCGGTATTACGGTAAACGCAATTTAACATGATATAAAAGAAAAAGTGAATCTCTACGGTTGTGTTTTTAATCGAATCATTTTGTTCTGTCAAGAATGGGAATGAACAGGAATTCAGGAATTTATGAACGAGCAGGACAAACAGGAAATCAGCCGGCGGCGGACCTTTGGCATTATCAGCCACCCGGATGCCGGAAAAACCACATTGACGGAAAAACTGCTGCTTTTTGGTGGCGCGATTCAACTGGCTGGTGCGGTAAAGGCCCGAAAGGCGGCCCGACATGCCACCAGCGACTGGATGGCGGTTGAAAAAGAAAGAGGCATTTCGGTCACCACATCGGTGATGAAATTTGTGTATGATCAATTTGAGATCAATCTGCTTGACACCCCCGGGCATCAGGATTTTTCCGAAGACACCTATCGCGTGCTGACGGCTGTTGACAGCGCCCTGATGGTCATTGACAGCGCCAAGGGTGTGGAACCACAGACCGAAAAACTGATGGCGGTCTGCCGTCTGAGAAATACGCCCATCATCACCTTCATCAACAAGATGGACCGGGAAGGCATGTCTCCGCTCGATATCCTGGCCGATATCGAAAACCGGCTTC
>Ga0366817_10005_pt1 | contig 117776 bp, 100 predicted proteins | sample TotcelFGM3001N13_FD_207092 | JGI IMG/M metagenome (GOLD analysis project Ga0366817, IMG submission 207092) | Enriched cells from coal bed in the Powder River Basin, Montana, United States - Total cells FGM rep3 HSBNCT.FGM.300.1.N13 ...
CGGTGTCCGCTGAATGACATGGGGGGTCTCAGCCATTCGTCGTACGGATTGATGGTTTTCGTTTGCATCTGGCCAGCCTCCGCTCGGTTTGTCCGATCCAGCATATCATACCGGCCGCGAACGTGCGTGTCGAGCAACACTTTCGCCGCCGCGGCGCCGGCTGCGAACGTTGAGAACGGGGTTACCGAAAGTGCTAGACGAACGTACGCATCAACGACGAGGAACGGGAACCGCAATTGTCAACGGCGCCCTATTAGCCCATAATCAAGTGAACGGAGCGGCCGTGCGGCGGCAACCAGACTCGCCGAGGACGCTAACATTGAAGGTGTACTGCAAGTCGCTGGAATGGTCGCTGGGTAAATGGCTGAAGTGTCAGAGCGAGACCGATTTGATTTGGCTGACCTTGCCAGCGTTCATCCGCTTGGCGCTGACTTGTTCGTTCCCTTTGCCGTTGTCCGTTTAGGCGGACAGGACGGTGTGACGGAGGCGGAACTCCTGATCGAGTTCCGCGGCATCGGCTCCGCAGGCCCGAGCAACCGTCGGCTGGAGGTGTGCTAGTCCGCCGCCAGCGTGCCTGCACAGCCGTTGGCGATCCCGCGGCGAGACGTCACAGAGTGGGCTGCCTGTGCGATTGCCTGCGTCGTAGTACACGTGTACGCACGACTGCAGGTTCGCGCCGTCACCGAAGACGGAGACCGCTTCGATTACTGGGTGTCCGACGGGCGGCGCCAATTCGGTCTGGAAGTGAGCGGGACTCTAACAGGAGACTTAGAGACGCGGCACCGCATCAAGGCGGAGCAATTGCTGGACAATCCGTTTGGCGTCGACGGCTACGTGGTGGTCGTTGATTTCACCGCACGCCGAGTCATCTTTTCCTTTCACCAGTACGAGGAATCACACGCATGAGCGAGTCGGTTCGAGGCATCTCCGAATTCGGTTTAGGCGAAGCGTTTCTGGAGGATGAGGCTCGGAAGTCGCGATTGATCCTGGAAGCGCGGCTCCTGCGCCAGCGGAAGGAGCCGGAAGCAGCGGCCGACAAGTTCGCAGACGCTGCCGCGATGGAAGAGCAGTTGGGCGAAACCTGCGTCCAGAAGCAGTTGCGGCAGAAGTCGTTCGTACACTACTTCAGCGCGGCAAGCTGCTGGGCTCAGGCCGGCAACTTCTACGAAGCCATCGCGATTTGCGATCAATTGCTGGCAGCCCAAGATCTGCCCGCGCCGCTTCGCACGCGGATCGAGCAGTACGCCGATGCACTCCGCACGCGCCGCGCCCAGTGGTACGGAGAACTCGTCCATCAGTTGGCCGAGAGTCCGTGAATCCGCAGGCCGGGGAACTGGCGTGGCCCTGCGCATGTGGCACGTCGCTGAAGGCCGTGGTCCTGCTCCCGGACGAAACCGACATCGGCCCGTGTGGAGCACTCTAGCGAGCCAAGTCAGCGACACGCAACTTGCCGTCTTGGGACGTGAACGTGTCGGGTTCGAACGTCATCAGCAGAACCGCCCCCGCAAGCAACTGCGAACGCGGATCGGTGCCGCGCGGCTTCACGGGTTTGCTCGGCGCCGTGGGTTCGCTGGATGCCATGTGCTCGCTCGGCGCCGTCGGAATCTCCCGCCCCAACTTCTCCACTTCCGCCAATCGATGACAGAGAATGGATGACAAAAAGATGGATGACAAAAAGATGGCACGCATCCCACGTTCCCACGGAATATCTTTTTGTCATCAATGTTTCTGTCCTTCCCCTTCCGTACCCACGCGCGGCGAAAGGCCTCGCTCGCGAAGCCGCTGACGGGCTCGTTCTTTCACTTCCTCCGTCAGCGTCGATCACGTTGCGGTTCTCCTCGAACAATTCCAGCCCGAGCAGGCGGTAATGATTCGGCGGGTGATCCTTGGGCGGAATTCCGGTTGTGAGCCAACGTGCGCGAGGCCGTCAAGTGCCACTTCGAGGACCACGAGAGACCGCGAATGATCGGCCTGCACATCGTGCGCGACGAGGTGCTGACAACATGATACGACCACGGCGACGTCATGCCGATTGGGATGCGGTCTGAGGCACGAATCGGTTGAGATATGCAATTCGTTCCTCGCGGGTGAAATCCCGGAGCTGAATCGCATGCAGTGCCCGTACGAAATGCACCTCTTGCATCATTTCATCGCCGGGAAATTCCGCGCGGACTTCGGCCCACAAGGATTGGATTTCGGACTCGGTTAACGATCGAGGATTCGGCATGGCTTATAGCTCCGCGGGGCTTACGATGTCGATTTGTCCGAAGCCCAGAATCGCATTGATCAGGTTGATCTGCCGTCGCACCTGTAGTCTGACCAAGTGCTTAAAGTTCCAACTCGCCAACAAAGAAATCTGCCCAGTCACCGCAAGGGCCACGTGCAAGGCGTCATCTCGGAATTTTGCCCGCACCACGCCGCGATCCACGTATTCATCCGCCAGATCCTCGGCTTCCGCCGTGACTGGCACCACGGCAAATGATTGAACTAAAGACTCCAAGCGGCGGCGCTTATCAGTGTCCGGCGTGTCCCGAATCTCGGCGATCACCAGTGCCGAAATCAGCGGCTCATAGCTCGGCAGTCGCTCGAGCCAAAACTCCTCGGTGAGCCGCTGTCGATCTGGCGCCCTGGCGTCGATATAAGCACTGGGTACGGTTGTATCCAAGTAAAGCCGTTGCACGAAAAACCTCCTCCAAAAAATTCTACACTTGGACGCATGCGGTGGCCAGGGGAAACCATCCCCGGCTGAACGCCCGCCCCGGCGGTCAAGTACTGCTCGTTAATCCGCAGATTGTCATTGCAGCCGATGTCCAGAATCTCCCGTGCCCAATCACCCGGATCGCCACGCTGTTCAACATAACAGCCGTCACCGCCAACAGGCCCGTGCCGGGACAGTGCGGCAAATTTCGCGTTCGTGGTTCAAGAAAAGAGCTTCGCGCGCTACGCTCGCAAGGGGTACCCGCGGCGAACGAGCGTGTCGAGCAACGCTTGAGCGGCCGCAGCGCCGGCGGCAGACGTCGGGGAACGGGTATTCCGAAAGGTGTTGACAACCGCCTGCGCGGTGCCGGACCTCGACGGCACCGTCCCACCAGTGTTAGGTCAACAGGCTGCGGACATCGTCCAACGTCCGTCCGGCACGGATGGCCTGTTCGACGGTTCGTAGCACTTCGACCCGGGAAACCGCCCGCACCAGCGGTAACAACTGCAACCCGTCGGGGCCGAACTTCAACTCCAACGCCAACTCAATTCCCCGCTGCAAGCCACGAAGCTCTCCGCGCTGGAGCCCTCTTTCGATCCCTTGCTCGATCCCTTGCTCCAGCCCTTTCTCCAGGGCCATGCGTTCAATCGCGGTCACGTATGGCATCTGTCGTTCCTCCTCAAAACGATGAATCTGCTCTTGAAAGTCTTCTTCGAACTCGCGAGGCAATTCCATCAGCCAGTCGATCAGCCGAAACAACTGCCGGATCTCCTCCGCGCTCAGCCCGCGGTCGAACAGGCTCTTTACCAAACGGACTTTCCAATCCCGCCGCTGCGCCGGCCGGTGCCGCGTTTCGACCGTCTTCAAGTGGGCCAGGACCACGGCGGCAAACGGATTTCGTTCCGCTTCCAACTCCGCAACCCGATCCCCGTAGTCCAGCAGCTTGACGACCGGAAACTCCAACCGCATCGAGCAGCCCCACAGGCTGTACCCAAAGTGCTGCGGACGCCAGCTTCGCTGCTCGTCGCCCAGCACGGCCAAGCTGACCACGGGCCGGCGAAAACGGTCGAAGATGCGGTAGTGGTACACGTACATTCGCTCGCCGAATTGCTCTTCGGCTTGGTTCTGCACCTCGACGTGGATCAGCACCCAAGCCTCCTCGCCGTCCAGTCGCCAGACCTTGAACAGCTTGTCGGCCAACCGCAACCCCAACTCCCCTTCGCGCACGATCTGCTGGAGTTCTTTGTCCAGGCTTTCATACCGCCGGCTCCAGTCGATTTCCCAGGCTACGTCCGGAAAGAAGAATTCGAGGAACGGTTGCAGAAACCACTCGATGGCCTCTTTCCACGGGCTGTCGTACTCGCTCACCAGCGGACTCCTTGCAGCCAAACCGACACGGAGCAGAAACGCGTTGGCGTAAGCTTGGTGTATTCTACGCGATCCATGCCGATGCGTCATCCCGTTTCGATCCGGGTGCAGTCGATCAGACGGACCACTAATGAATGCGTCCCAATTAGCAATTAGCGGTGATTAGCGGAGATTAGTGTTCCCTTGTCCTTGATGCGTGGCAACTTCAATGATTTGTCGGGTGGTTGTCCCTCGTTCTTGCCCTTCCGCACCCGCAGGCGGCGAAACGCCCCGCTCGCGAATCCGTAGGCGGGCTCGTTCTTCCTCCGTCACCAGTTGCATCCGTTCGCTCAACAACGTGGCTTGCTTGACCAACTTGTCCGAATCCGATTTCCGGGCTGCCGCGAAGGCCCGCGCCGCCACACGCTTGGCCAAGTCGGGTTGCGCGGTCGGCAATCCCGAGCGATTCCTGCGCTTCCAATCCCGCCATTGAGCCGGCCGACCGTTCGTTTCACGCGAAGGCGCAAAGGCGCGAAGATTCGGCAAGTACGGCGTCTGCTTCGCGAGCTTTGCGTCTGTGCGTGAGACGGCAGGAATCCGACGGGGCCGGAACTTCATTCCGCAGGACCTTCGTTCAGATCGAGCCAGTTCTGCAGATCGGACAGCGATTGGAAACCGAGCAAGGCTTCGCCCAATGCCTCGATCTGTGGAAACGGCAAGCTGCGGATGCGATCCGCAACGTCCTCCGGCAGCCGTCCGCAGACCTTGCCAAGTTGCCTCAGCAAGAGGCTGACTCCACCTCGCGCTTCGGCAATTCGTTCTACGGATGTCACGTATGGCATATTCAAGGTCTCCTCCAATTCCCGAAGTTCCTGCTCGAACCGCTGACTCAACGGCTCGGTCAAGTGCATCATCCAGTCGATCAGACGAAAGAAAACAGCCCGCTATGATAACGCGCCACGCGGCGCTCGAATCCCGCCTCGGGCGAGCTTTGGATTTCCGCGTGCAGCAGAATCCACTGCTCGGAGCCCGACAGCAACCGCACCCGGACCAGCACATCCACCGGCTGGTTGCGCCGCTTGGCTCTTCCCACCACCTGGCTCAGCTCCTTGTCGCACCACTTAGGTTCGACGCTCCAGTCGATCGCCGCATGGATCGGCGGGAAGTACCGCCTCAACAGGTCGCGCAAATACCTCCGCAGCGTCTCCTTCCAGGCTCCATCGTAGTCGCTGTCCTGCTCACGTTTCTTGCGTTTGGCCATGTCCAAAACCCCGTCTTGCGGTTCAAGGATTCTCGTGGAGTAAGTTCGTTCCCGAGAAATAAATGGGTCAGGCGACCGGTCGTGGCAATGCACGTCAGGACCAGGATGGCTTGGATGAAGATGCGATTTCGATGTCGGCTCAATGGCATGGTTTCGCTCCTTGTCGTGAGCACCCGGTCACATATTCATTGATTCGGCCGGCGGAAGGCCACGGGAGTCGTTTTCGGCCACCCGGATGCCATGCCGCTGGGCATCTCGAACCTAGTCGATCGTGCTCGCTCGTGCGACCAAGGTCTTTGCCATCTTACCGTATGCGAGTGCTTGCCTCCAATCATGCGCAAGAGCGTCGCACGACATGCCCGACGCCGAATTCAATCGAAACGCGGGCCGAGGCAAGCGGACGGAAAAAGCAGTCAAGGAGTAAAGGTTCAAGGTGTTAGAGTCCTGGAGACACGGAAACCATAACTGTCGTTCCGGTCGGCGGGGCGGTGGAGGTAGCGGCACACGCACCGGAAGTGGCCCGGAAGGTCGTAGTCCCAGGAACCGCCACGCAACACACGCGACGAGCCTGAGTCGGGACCTGTGGGATCGTCTGGGGAAGATTTAGCGTAATAGTCGCCAGCGTGCCAATCGGCGCACCATTCCCACACGTTCCCATGCATATCGAACAATCCGAACGCATTCGGCCGCAACTGGCCTACAGGTTGCGTGCTGCCGCGCGAATTCTTCGCCCACCAAGCGTACTGGTCAAGGATTCCTGCGTCGTCGCCAAAGCTGTACCGCGTCGTCGTGCCCGCACGGCATGCATGCTCCCACTCGGCTTCGGTCAGCAAGCGGTACACCGCTCCGGCGGCCTTCTCCTTCGGATCTTCACTCAGCCGACGGCAGAACGCCACCGCGTCGTGCCAAGTCACTTGTTCCACGGGCCGGATTGGATTGCCCTTGAGGCGGCTGGGGTTCGTTCCCATCACCCGCTCGTACTCCGCCTGGGTCACCTCATAGATGCCCGCATAATACGGCCGGGTGATTCTGACGCGGTGCTTGGGGGCTTCGAAAGGCAATCGTTCGAGATACCATCCCGGCGCCTTCTGTGCCTCGGCTTCTTTCATCAATCGAGCCACCTCTTCGGCGGTCGATCCCATCTCAAACTCACCCGGCGGGATTAACGCGAAACGCATGCCAATGGAGTTCGTCCACAACACGGGAACCTTCAGATGCTTGGCCCACGCGGCCTGATGTTGCTTGGCAGCCTTCTCGTCGAACGGAGCTATCGCCAGCGGTGGGGGCTGCAAGCCTGCGGGACCGCGCGACGCCGCCGGAATGTCGCGACCCAGTTTCGAGATCTCCTCCAATCGCTGCTTGACTTTCAGCCCGACTAGAACTCCGGCCAGCTTCGGCTCGGCCTGCCGATACCAGACTCCCGCCCGCAGTCGCAGCGTGTCCCGCTCCTCGCCCTGCTTGGTTTCCGCCAAATCCCACCAAGCGTCGCCAATGGCCACTTGCTCCTCGGCCGAACTGGCCCCGCGCAGATCCTTGATCGCGGCCGCCTTCAATACCGTGTCGCTCCCCAGAGCCAGCATCGGGACTCCGCGATCCCAATTCCCCTTGACGAAACACAGATGCCGGCCCGCGGCCAGGTTTGCCGCCGGATCCGTGGGCTTGTCTTCCAGGACGCGCAACGCCTTGCGGTACTCCTCCGACTGGACTTGTTGACGTTTGATTTCTTCGATCTGGGCGGTCAATTCCTTGGCCAGCGGATACAACTTGGCCCGCTGAGCCGACGACCTTGCGGCTTCGCACAGACGCAACGCCGTGTCGTATTGGTCGGCGTCCGCCAGCATCCCTGCGAGGCTCAGGGCCGCTTCGGCAACCGCCTTGTGTTGGGCGGAGGTGGTGGCCTCGCGAGCCGCGGTCAGTAGCGTGTCGCCAATCAGTTCGGCAGCCGGTTCGTCGAACTGTTCAAGCAGCCGCTCGACCGCTTGCAGCGCCGTTGCCGCGTCGCCGGTCCCGGCTGCTACGTCGCGGGCAATCTTCAGCAAGACGTACTGATCCTCCGAACCCGCCTGGACCTTGCCCGCCGCGCCCATCATGTCGGTCGCCAAGGCCGTCTTCTCGGCGGTCGTCTTGGCTTGCTTGAAACGATCCGCGAACAACTCACCGGCCGCCTTCTTGGCCGTTTGCTGAGCCGTCGCGTCGGGGACGGGCGTCTTGGGTTGAGCCGTCAATTCGCCGGCCGTGGCGAGGCATGACGCCATCAGCAAGATCGGGGCAAGGATATCGTGACGGGTACATGGCATGGCTGATCTCCTTGATATTGGTTCGTGTTGAGGTTGCCTTCGCGTACGCTCTTTGATGTTGTACATGTTGGCGTCACCCCCTTGGCCGAAGGCCTGCTTCCACCGTAGCCTGGGGCAACGCCCCAGGAACGCGTCGTGATCCCGTCTTCACGGTTCTCGTTCAAAGCCCTGTTTCCTTGTTCTGTCGAAGCCGCTGGCGGGCTCTTTCTTTCACTTCGTCCGTCAGCGGTTGCATCAGTTCGCTCCACAGCAACGTGGCCTGCTTGACCATGTCCTCGGACTCCGATTTTCGGGCTGCGGCCAAGGCCCGCTCCGCCGCGCCCTTGGCGCGGTCTGCCTGCGACTCGACAATGGCCTTGTCCGCAATCGTAAGCCGTCTTTGTCGCCGGCGACAGCAAACAGATCCTGGCGGCCGAGAGTTGGTTCAGCAACTTCTGACTCAATGCGGAATCCGCCCCGGCTTGGTATTCCTTGATGAAGCTCATCTGCCGGTTGGCCGCCGCGTCGATCACGTTACGGTTTTCCTCGAACAATTCCAGCCCGAGCAGGCGGTAATGATTCGGCGGCTGATCCTTGGGCGGAATCCCCAGCCATTCGTAGTACGGATCGACCGTTTTCGTCTCCATCTTGCCAGCCTCCGCCCGATTTGCCCGATCCACCGTATCATACCCGCGGCGACCGAGCGTGTCGAGCAACGCCTGTGTCGCCACGGTGGCGGCTGCGGACGTTGGGGAACAGGTACTCCGAAAATGCACAAAATACGATCCCGTTCGGCCAACAGTGTCCGTCGGGCGATAGCAAATCTGAGCCAGCAATTCCAGATTGTCGACGGCGGGAACATAGACGAGCCGCTTGGGCGCCGAAGCAGCCGTCAGCTGCCGCTTGTCGTCTGCCGAAGCATCTCGCGGCAAGTAGTAGTACAACTGGCGCTCGACCTTGCGAAACCAGTCTTTCAGAATGCTCCTCTCCAAGGAACTAATCGTGTGCCTGACTCCGCACGACCAGCCGATCATCGGCGCTCAGTTTCGCCAAGGGGACCGCGACGATTTCCCCATCGTCCTTACGTTCCAGATGGACCGTCTTGTCCTCAAGCTTGACCAGTTTCGCCACGACTCGATACTGCCCGTCGGCACTTGTCCATGTTCGGTACGGGGCCGTTCCGGCTGCAGCCGTCGCGTCTGATTTCGAGGTACCGGGGCGGGGCTTGGATTTCGCCGCGGCATCCGCCAGATCGCTGGGCGACGCTTTCGTCAACCAGCCCTTCGTCTTGCCGCCGAACAGGAACAGCTTGTCTTCCGCCGAGGCCAGCATGAGCGCGATCGTCGCATTGGCCAACGGGGCAAGGCCCAGGTACTCGTCGCCTCCGAAATTGCGTTTCGAGCCGAAGTAGCTCGCCGCGCCGTGAGCGCTACGGCACAACTCGAAGTACGGCAGCCAATTCTGCAAGTGGCTCGGCAGCTGGCGAGGATTGGCTTGCTTGATTCCCGCCGTGCCGAAGAACAGGCCCATCGCACAGTTCGTGTGGGCGTGCCGCATCCGGTTGTTCTTCAGGATCAGCCACCGTCCCATCGCAGCTGCCAGATCCGGACGTTGCCCGCTGATAACCAACGCCGCCGCCATCCCGCCCGTGCGGGCCGGAGCGTCGTTGTCGCCGCGGGCACCCGAGGAATAGCCGACGGCCCCGTTGCTGGTCATCGCCTTGGCGATTTCGCCCAGCGAACGGTTCCAGGCCGCCGCGTCGATGCGGCCGCCGCACTTGTCCGCCAAGCCCCAAGCCAGATGCGCGTGCGTATTGACGATCGTCAGCCCGCCGCCTCCGTAGGTAATCTCGTAGTGGTGGCCCATGCGTCCGTTTTCAACTTGGGATCGGGCTGGGAGCACCGTTCATCCAAGGCCGAGGCCAACACGGCTTGTGGGCCCGCCAAACCGGCATCGAGTTCGTTCGAGTACGGCGGCATGGCCTTGCCCTGGATGGCGATGATCGCGTCACCCACCTGCAAACCGCCCCGTTGCCCGGGGCCGTCGGGCCCCACGTCCCGCACGACGATAGCCGTCGCCCCGGGCTCCAGACGCCCTGTGGCCGAAAGCACTCCGAGCGGGAAATCATGCACCTGGCCGTCCTTGCTGTTCTGCAGCTTGGGGGCATAGTAGGGATATAGCGACTGCCCAAGGGCGGAACTGCCGGCAATGAATACCAGCGCCGTTGTAACGCTCAGGTATCGACGAATGCTTGCCATGACGTGTCCTCCGCTGAGGTAGGGAAACTCGCGCCGTCAGAAATGTAGTGTACGGGCAATTCGGTACGGCGCCAACGAAGTTCGCCCGGGATACGGCGAGTCGGATCACGGCGGCACCCGGACACGGTGAGCCGCAAGGCGCTAGCCTCGGTTTTTTGGCGGAATGCGTGGCTAGGCTTCACCGGCGGCTAGCGCCTTGCCGCTCACCTGGAAACCCGACAGTTATTTCTTTGCGGATACTTACCTGTATCGCGGCAACTGCGGCAATGCCTCTCGAAAGCCCGCATCGAATTGGAGCACGTCGTCCAAGTCGGCGAAATTCAACTCGGCGCGGTCGCGGCTGGCTCGCCACAGGGCACTGGACAACTGATACGTGATTTGTGCGAAGACAGGATTCGGGTAGATGCCCGCCATCAAATCGTCGCGCGGCGTCTCCCGTCGCCAGCGGGCGAATGTCCTCAACACGGATTCGTAGGAATCCGCACGCGGATCGATCGTCTGCTCGACGCCGTCGATGCATAGCCGCTTGCGGCCTTCCAAGTAATCCACCTCGATGCAAAACGGCCGGCCGTCTCCGCGGCCCCGGAAGACTCGCCGCTTGGCGAATTCCGCGCCCGCCTTGAAATCCGTCAGGCCCTCGATCTGCACGCCGCCTAGCGAAAGCCGATAGCGGCACCGGCCGTCGACCACGTGAGGGTAGACATCCGGGTTCGGCGGCTCGTAGGGCTCGGATTCAGCCCGCAGGCGGACGCCGCCCTCGAACACCTCGGCCAAGCTGCCGCGCAAGCGGGCGAGGACGAACAGCACAAAGGCCAAGCAATGCACCGACTCTTGATATTGAATCGGGACCATGCGCTTGTAGTTCCGTGGATTGTCCGGCGCTTCGCGATCTTTGGAGCGGCACAGCGCGATGTCCGTGACGGTCACCTCGCGGTACGAACACAGTCGCTCGATGATTCGTTCCGTCAACGGATCATAAAGCTCCGGGAAATCGTACAGCGTCACCGCACCGCTGCGATGCGCCGCGGCGACGACCCGAGCGCAGTCCTCCGGCGACTCGGGGCTGGCCATCGGCTTTTCATTCAGGATCGACAACGGTTCCCGCTGTACCCGTTCGAACAAGATCTGCTGCCCGACGCGACGGTGCTCGGGGTGCGTCGCTAAATGAAACAAATCGGCCGGCAAGCGATAGAACTCGGCTTCATCCTTCATGCGCGTCAGAGCGTTCGGATCTATGTCGTCCGGCACGACGCCCGGATCGTAGACGAACGTGGGAACATGGCGGCGCAGCGCAGTGTCCAGGAATTTCCGGCCGATGTATCCCCAAGCCCCCGCGATGGCCAACGATTCGGGCAAGTCACTCATCAAAACGTCCTCTCAAACCGGCCGAGTTCCATAAGCACATCCGAGATCCAGATGGTCTTTAACACGCCAAAGGCAATGCCCGCGGATGGCAGAACGGTCCCACGGACGAGGCGTGAGTTGAAGATCCGTGGGTTCGCTCTGCCATCCGCGGGCCGAAGCATTCTCGAAAAACCATTTCCTTTCAGGGCGGCGGTGGGTCGCGCTATGCCAGAGTGTAACGCGGAACCGGCTGGTCTGCACCCACCGGATTGCCGGAGTTACCGGTGACTTCCGCACTTCGCGCCGGATCGATCCTGCGGCATACTTGCCGTATCACCGAAATTTCGACCGTCGATGGTTCAAGGAGCAACCGATGTTCATCCAACTTTACGTATTAGCGTCCCTGTTGGCAGCCGACCAGTCCCCGCCGGATCCGTTGCCCGCCCCACCGCCGGACGACGCGATCGTGTTGTTCGACGGAGCCGGCACGAACCGATTCCTCAGCATGGAGGGCAACGAGATCGATTGGCCGATCGAAGACGCCGCGCTGGTCTCGACGCGCGGCCAAGTCCGAACAAACCATTTGGTCTCGAAACTGCATTTTCGCGACGCCGAGATCCACGTGGAATTCATGCTGCCCGAACAGGGATCGGGAAACAGCGGCGTCTACCTGCATGGCAACTACGAATTGCAAATCTTCAATTCGTTCGGCAAGGACGAACTCACGATGGACGACATGGGCGCGATTTACGGCTTTTCGAAACCGCTGGTCAACGCCTGTCGAAAGCCGGGCCAGTGGCAGGTGTACGACATCCGCTATCGGGCGCCGCGCCGGGACGAAAACGGCGAGATTGTCGAGGATGGCTCGATTACGGCCCACTTGAACGGCGTGCTGGTACAGGATCAAGCCAAGTTCGGCGCACCACGCTCGCCGTACCATCCATTCCGCTACGGCACGACGCCGTACCTGGCCAAGATCTGGGAGCAGCAGCAGCGAATCGGCGTGGGCCCCGTGTTCTTGCAGGACCACGACAGCCCCGTGCGGTTTCGCAATATCTGGGTCCGTCCGCTCGACGACCGGGCGTTGCTGTACGAACCGTGAGCGGAACAGCTGGGAAGCTCGGCCCGGATGCCGTACAATAACCGGTAAGGAGGCTCACCCATGCCATGCCCGTTTCCTGGAATGGACCCGTACATCGAACGGCCGCAGATTTGGCCGGATTTTCACGATCGCTTGGTGACCTACATTAGCGAGGCGTTGCAGCCGCAATTGCGGCCGCGCTATGCAGCGTTGACACAGGACCGCTTGTATGTGGTCGAACATCGCCGTCCCATTCGTCCGGACGTGTCGATCGTGCGAGCCCCGTTCGGCGAGGGGGGCGTGGCCGTTCTGACGCGGCCCGACCGTCCATTGGTCATGGAATTCGTCGCCGAGGAGATTACGCAGCCGATCATTCACATCATCGAGCCGGCAGCGGGCAACCGCATTGTGACGGCGATCGAGGTGCTGAGCCCCGACAACAAGGATCCGGGCCCCGGACGCGATTCCTACTTGGACAAACGGGATGAACTTTGGCATGCCGACGCGCACCTGGTGGAAATCGACCTGCTGCGAGGCGGAAAACGTCTGTTCCGCGTCGAACCCGACCAGTTCGGTGACACGTCACAGTGGCAGTATGTGGTCGTGGTCTCTCGGCGTCCGCGTTATTGCGAATTTTATCCCGCCACGCTGCGCGAACGACTGCCGCGGATCGGCATCCCGCTTGCTGCGGGCGACCCCGATGTAATGTTGGACCTGCAAGCCGTGTTCAGCCGTTGCTGGGACAGCGGTCCTTATCCCGCGCTGTTGCGTTACGACGAACCGCCCCCGGGCGATTTGACCGAGGACGACGCCGCGTGGTGTCGGCACCAATTGGTTCGAGAAGCCGCGGACTGAACGCTGGGCGGAAACTCGCCCGGCCGCCGAGGTCCGCCGGCGGCCTTTTCCGAGGTATGGCGCGGCGTGCGGGCGAAAGTCTCAGCTATCTTCTTTCCGCTTCTTGATGATCTCTTCCTGGATGCTGGCCGGCACGCGGCGATAGCACAGCAGTTCCATGGTAAACGTCCCTTGGCCTTGCGTCATGCTCCGCAAGTCGGTGGCATAGCCGAAGGTCTCGGCCAACGGGACCTCGGCGGAAATCAAGGCCAAGCCGTCGCGATTGCTGGTTGACATGATGATCCCCCGGCGGCTGACGACGTCGCCGGTCACCGGCCCTTGGAACTGGTCGGGGGCCTCGACGTCGAGCTTCATGACCGGTTCCAACAGTACCGGCCGCGTCTTCATGAAGGTCTCTCGAAAACAGCCCTGGGCACAGGTTTGGAAAGCCCGATCGCTGCTGTCGACCTCGTGGTACGAGCCGTCCGTCAGGACCGTTTTCAGTCCGATCACCGGGAACCCGGCGACCGGTCCTTTGAGCAAACAGTCCTCAAAGCCCTTCTTCACCGACGGGATGTATTGCTTGGGGACGCGCCCGCCGACGACTTCCTCGTCGAACACGAACGGCTCCGGAACGTCTTCGGCCAGCGGTTCGAAGCGGCCGACGATGTGCGCGTACTGGCCGGATCCCCCCGTCTGCTTCCTGTGTTTGTAGTCGAACGAAATCGGCTGCGTCGGCGCTTCGCGGTAACTGACCTTGGGCGCGCCGACCAGCACGTTGACTTTGTACTCGCGGCGAATCCGCTCCATGTAGACGTCCAAGTGCAGTTCGCCCATGCCTTCGACCAGGATTTCGTTCGTTTCTTGATCGGTGGAAACGCGGAACGTGGGGTCTTCCTTGCGGAAGCGAGCCAGGGCCTTGCCCAACTTGTCGGCATCGTTGCGGCTTTGTGGACTGACCGCGATCTTGATCACCGGCTCCGGCACGAACATGCTCTCCAGCGTACAGTACTTGGGCGTGGCGGCGTACGTGTCGCCGCTGGCACAGTCAATACCCATCACCGCGACGATGTCGCCGGCTTGAGCTTCCGCCATTTCCTTGCGCTCGTCCGCATGCATCCGCACGATCCGGCTAAAACGCTCCTTGCGTCCCGTCCGCTGGTTGATGTACGTGTTGCCCTTTTCAATGCGGCCTTGATACACTCGCATGAACGTCAACTGACCGTAAGGATCGTCCACGATTTTGAATGCCATGCCGACGAACGGCTTTTCCAGATCGGGCTCCAGCGGTACCGTTACAGCGGCGTTGTCCCACGCTTTGGCGTGAATCTCGTGTTCCAGCGGCGAGGGCAAATAGCGCGTGATCGCGTCCAGCAAAGGCTGAACGCCCTTGTTCTTGTACGCGGCGCCCAAAAACACGGGAGTTACATCCAGTTGCTGAACCACCATGCGTGTGACGGTGTGGATCATTTCGGCCGAGATCTCTTCCTCGGATAGCAAACGCTCCATCAACTCGTCGCTGTACATCGCCAAGCTTTCGAGCATCTTCATGCGCCATTCTCGCGCCAACTCGGCCACGTCGGCTGGGATGGGCTCGATGCGGATGTGTTCGCCCTCTGGACCGTCGAAGTACAGGGCTTGCATGGTCGCCAGGTCGACGACTCCTTGGAATTGGTCTCCGGCGCCCAGCGGGATCTGCATCAGCAGCGCGTCATCGCCCAGTTTTTCCTTCAGGTCACGGACCACGCGAAAAGGATCAGCCCCGGCTCGGTCCATCTTGTTGATGAACGCCAGCCGCGGCACGTGGTAGCGGTTCATCTGCCGATCGACCGTAATCGTCTGACTTTGCACGCCGCCGACGGCGCACAACACCAGGACGGCCCCGTCAAGCACGCGCAGGCTGCGTTCGACCTCGACCGTGAAATCCACGTGGCCGGGGGTGTCGATCAAGTTGATCGCAAACTCCTTCCATTCGACGCTGGTTGCGGCGCTGGTGATCGTGATCCCACGCTCCCGCTCCAACTCCATGTGGTCCATGGTCGCGCCGGCACCGCCGCCGCCCACCTCTTCCATGCGATGGATGCGGCCGGTATAGAACAGGATCCGTTCGCTGAGCGTGGTTTTGCCCGAGTCGATGTGGGCGGAAATTCCGATATTGCGAAGCTTGGCAAGGTCCATAGTCACAGGTACAGGCAAGGGAGGATTATGTTCGCTGGGGACAGGTTGGAACCTGAAGATCAAATCAAGCTCGTGGCCTAGAAGCCAAAGATGCCAGAGGTCGTCCCCATCTTGGCGTGCTATCTCACGAGCCTAACATCTTAGCCGAATTCGGTTTGGAGAAAAGGCCGCCAAGGGCAAGTTACGGAAATTCATGAAAGGTTTATGCCCCGACACCGTAGTATGAATCGACCGGCAGTCCCGTCTCACCGCGTACGATCCCGGCAATTTCGTCCACTTGCTCGTCCGACAACGGGGCGACAAAACTCTCCGCCGGACGTCGGGCGATGGTGTAAATCTGAATCAGACTCAACCTGCCCCCACAGGCGGTGATGTCGCACAGCCGCTGACAAAAAGCCCGGATTTCTTCACGGGACGGCGGCTCGCCGTGAATTTGCATCCACAGCGACTGAATGACCAGCGGGCGGATCCGGGCAGCCTGGGTGATGTTTTCCAGCACGCGGCTTAACGAGATCGGCGAACGGTCCACGAGCCGAAAATACGCCTCGGTTCCCGCGTCGAGTTTGGCCCAGATTTCGCCTTGATTACAATCCAGGATTTCCAAGCCGCGTTGGACGTGCGGACGATGAAATCGGCTGGCGTTGGTGATTAACACCATTTTCACATCGCCCAAGCCGTGGCGGCGCTTGACCTCGGCACAGGCCGCAATGATCTCGTCAAAATTCTGATGGGTCGTCGGTTCGCCGTCCCCGGAAAAAGCAATGTCGTTCAAACGCCGCAAATCCAGGGGCACGCTGCGAAACTTGCCGCTCTCGAACAACGTGCCGGATACCGCGGCTGCCAGCAACTCGTCCAGTTCGGCCACCAGACGGTCTAGTTCCACAAACCGCGTTTCCCCCGCCACGGAACGGTCCACCTGGCAATAGATGCAGTGGAAATTGCAGAGTTTGTCCGGATTGAGATTGACCCCAATCGACAGACCACGACTCCGCCGGCTGATGACCGGATAGACGAACCGGTTGCCTTCGAACTGTCGCTCGTGCTGGACGTGCAGGGAAGTGGTGGACATTCTTTCTGCGTAGGGTGGAATTTGCACTCTTTTCACGGCCCCCGCTGAGCGGGCGGTTGATTCAATCGTGGCGTAACCTTCCAGCTTGCGACATGGGCAACGGAAGCAAAATAGCAAATTGAACATGGGCAACGTCGGCAAGCTGGAAGCTTACCCCACGTGCCGTCACCGATTAAATCGACAGCCTGTGAGTTTGGGGGACGTTGATTCAAGCATCGCAACAGCCTGCCTGGCGCTTGGACCGCAAACCAAATGCGCCGAGTAAGCCTCGGCGAAGACGATGCGAAACGGTCACCGACGCAAATTCTCGCTGCAAACGACCTGGCGCCGCTGCCGAACCTGCGAATCCGGTCTCGACGAGACCGGGCTAGGTGACGACCGTTGCACTCAGACTTCCTTGGCGTCGATCCAGGGCATCAGACCGCGCAGTTGCCGTCCGACCTGCTCCAGCAACAGTTTTTGCTCGCGTTTTCGATGCGCCTTGAACACCGGGGCACCAGCCTTGTTCTCCAGGATCCATTCGCGGGCAAACTCGCCGCTCTGGATTTCCTTGAGGATTTTTTTCATTTCCGTCCGCGTCTGTTCGTTGACGATCCGCGGGCCGCGCGAGTAGTCCCCGTATTCCGCCGTGTTGGAAACGCTGTACCGCATATAGCTGAGGCCGCCCTGGTAGAACAAGTCGACGATCAACTTCAGCTCGTGCAAACACTCGAAAAACGCCATCTCCGGCTGATAGCCGGCTTCGACCAACGTATCGAAGGCCGCCTTGACCAACTCGCTGACGCCGCCGCACAACACGGCTTGCTCGCCGAACAAGTCCGTCTCTGTCTCTTCGGCGAATGACGTCTGGATCACGCCCCCGCGGGTGCCGCCAATCCCTTTCGCATACGCCAGGCCCAGAGCCAGCGTTTCTTCCGAGGCACCGCTGCCAACCGCGATCAAACAAGGCACACCGCCGCCTTTTTCAAACTCGCTACGGACCAGATGGCCGGGGCCTTTGGGCGCTACCAGCAGCGTATCAACGCCCGGCGGCGGCTCGACTTGGCCATAATGGACGTTGAAACCGTGCGAGCACATCAGCACGTTGCCCGGCTGGAGATTGGGACGGATGAGACTGCGATAGATGTCCCCCTGCAGTTCGTCCGGCAACAGGATGTTGATCAGATCGCCGCGTTTGGTCGCTTCCTCGATGTCCAAAGGCTGGAAGCCGTGCGACACGGCCAGGTCGTAGTTCTTGGTGCCCGGCAGTTCGCTGATCACGACCTGGCAGCCACTGTCCCGCAGATTCAGGGCCTGGGCGTGTCCTTGGGAACCATATCCCAGAATGGCGATGGTTTTGCCCTTGAGCAGCGAGAGATCGGCATCTTTGTCGTAGAGAATTTTCGCGGCCATAGCTCCTGTCGTCTCCTATTCTTAAAGTAATCGAGTTCACACCGGTTGCTGAATGATCCGGTTCTGATACGAAGTCGCTTTTCCCAGACCGACCGGCTTGCGTCCTACCGCCGTACGTCATCCGGCTCGTCGCCTTTCGACGCCGTACTGCGGACCATGGCGATGCGGCCGCTACGGACCAGTTCGCTGATGCCGAACGGACGCATCCGCTCGATAAACGCCTGGACCTTGTTCTCGCGTCCAGAAATCTCGATCATCACTTCGCCTTCGCCGACATCGACGATCCGGCCGCGGAAAATCTCCACCAGCTCGCGAACTTCGCTCCGCTGCCCGCCAGTCGCCGCTTTGACTTTGATCAACATCAAGTCCCGTTCGACGTGGTTCTGACTGCTGATGTCCTCGACCCGAACCACGGTGACAATCTTCTCCAACTGCTTCCGAACCTGCTCCAGCACGCGGTCATCGCCGACAAAGACAAACGTCATCCGGGACAGATTGGGATCCTCGGTCTCGCCCACCGCCAGCGAGTCGATGTTGTAGCCGCGCGAGGCCAGCATTCCGGAAATATGAGCCAGAACGCCGGGCACATTTTGTACGATCGCGGACAGGACGTGACGCATCACTGACGTAAACTCCAGCGGTAACAGGGAAACGAACGATGATAATCGGAGCGATCCGGATCGGCAAGGGGCGGGAACGGGACGTCGCCGTAACCGGTGTTGGAGTCCCGGCTTTCGGCTGTCCGGGCAGCCGAAAGGCTGCCCACCCCATTCGCGACTCCCTACAGGCATTCCTGCGGCCTGCAATCCTAGCCCCAAAACTGCCACCAGGCGCGTCGCTGTTTCTTCATGACCTCCAGCTTGCTGCGGCCAACGACACCTGTCGCCCGTGCGCTATGGAGTTGTTGAGGTAAATAGCTTGCGTGGGTCAAATCGGCTTTGAGTAGATTGGCGCCGTCCAGCTTGGCCTTGGTCAGTTCCGCGTAACGCAGGACGGCGCCTTCCATTTTGGTGCCGCGCAGATCCGCCTCGGTCATGTCGGTATTGGAGAAATTGCCGCGCGCGTCGCAGACGCTCATGTCGCACTTGACAAGTTTCGATCCGGTGAAATCGCAATTCGGAAGCCTGGAGTACCGGAAGATGCTGCCGCTAAAGTCGGCGTTGTGGGCATGGGTACCCTCCAGGGTCGCTTCGGTGAAGTCCGATTTGGTGCATTCCACACCGTCCAGATTGGCAAAGGCCAAACTGCATTCGTAAAAGTTTGCCCCGTTGAGCTTGCAATTCGTCAAATCGGCTTGACGGAGATCGGTGCTGCGAAAATTGGCCTTATTCAGGTTCATGCCTGCCAGGTTGGCTCCCGCTAGCTTGAGTCCGGACAGGATCGCGCCCTCGAGCGTGTCCGCATCGACTCGATGAAGTACTTGTCCCGAAGATCGGTGCTTGATTTCAATCACGGCATACCCTCTCGCCCTCGCATCAAGCCTCTCGCCGCTTGAGCATGGTAATCTCGTTGCCCACTGCGTTGAACGTCACTTCGTCCATAAAGGTCTGAATCAGCAGCAACCCACGTCCGCCTTCGCTTTCCAATACATCCGGATCCCCGCGGCCCGGCAGTTTGGTCACGTCAAATCCCGGCCCCTGGTCGCGGATGAAAAAACGCGCCTCGTCGGAAGACATCACCGCGTCCACGTAGATCTTCCGCTCGCAATACGGAGCCTGCAGCAGTCGCTGTTCCACCAGGCCGGCCGAGGGCGGTTCTTGCAGCAACAGTTCTCGCGTACTCGGCATCTCTGCGGTGGAAATCTCCAAATTGCCCCGGTACAAGGCATTTAACAAAGCGTTCTCGATCGCCAAGCCCACGCGGATTCTGTCCGTCGAATCGCAGAGCTTCATGCCCATCATCATCTGCAGCAGCAGATCGATCAGCGGATCGATCAGGGCCACGTCGTTGGTCAGTTGAAACGAGAACTGATTCCGGACCAGGCAGCCTAGCAGCCGTTCATAGCTACGGTTGATCTGCGAGACATTCAGGACTTGAGCGATCTCGTCCGCTAAACGCAGGCTCACCTGCGACTTGGGTACGTAACCCGCCGCACCGTCCTCCAACGCCTCGATGGCAATCGCATCGGTCCCTTGACTGGTCATCAGGATCACGGGGATGGCCGAATGATACACCCGGATCGCCCGCACCAACTGCAGGCCATCCATCACCGGCATGACCATGTCGGTCAACACCAGATCCACGGCCGGTCCACTCTGCAGCCGCTGCAATACTTCTTTGCCGTTGCTGACGAGATCGACTTCGTAGTCGGCCTCTTCCAACAGGCCGCGGATTTGCATGGCCTGCGTCGCGCTGTCTTCTGCTACAAGAATCCTGGGCATGGCAGAACATCCGGTAAGGTCTTCAAGAATGGTCCCGGCACTCTGTTTTACGATAGATTGGAAATTCGTCCAGTCTTTCCTGTACGAATTTCCCATTCTTCGCCACGGCCTACCCATCATCCCGACGGGATAACCGCTACGTTCCACTCAACTGTTTGATACGCACGTTTCGGAACTCCACGGGATCGGAATGCCCGGCAAAGCCAAAATGCCCTCGCCTGCGGTCTTTTCCTGAATGGGGACGGTTCCCCATGAACTCGGTGACCTGTGCGAGGTCTGCATCCAGAATAACGTTGCCATTCAATTCGACCTTAATCCGTGAGCCCTCGACCATGACTTCCTGAAAGTTCCATTCGCCCGTGGGGCGCAGATAGCCTCGCCGAGCGGCCGCCATGCCGTAGGCCGAGCCGTGAAATTGCCGATCATCCAAATTCGCATACTTGGGATGCTCGGAATCAAGCACCTGCAACTCGCACATGCCGACGTAAGCCGTGTCGCCCGATCCGGGATAACGAATCGCCAAGCCGTTGTTACCGCCCGGCGGCAGTTTGAATTCCACGCGCACCACAAAGTCGTCGTATTCCTCTTGCGTATGGATCGTGCCGCCCTTGCCCGGCTTGCACACGATCGCCCCGTCGCGAACTTCGTAATTCTCCACCGGCCCCATCCAGCCAGTCAAGTCCTGGCCGTTGAAGATCGACACAAAGCCGTCTTCAGAATGTTTCGCCAGAATGCGGTTCGCCTCGTCGGCGGGAATGTCGCGCACAAAGACGTTCCTCCAGCGGATTTCCCCGCCGTGCGTCTGCAACTGGATGGGCCCCTGCGGAAACAGCGGACTCTTGCGATCCCAGAAATTCTCCAGAATGGCATGATCGACCACGAGCTTGTCGTTCAAATAGACGGTCGTCCGCGCACCCAGCTGCAAAATCCGCATCCGATTCCATTCGCCAAACGGCTTGTCGGCCAGTACCAGCGGGTCCTTGCCCGGTGCGCCCGCACTGTTGTTCCATAACCCCCCCGACCCCTTGTCCGCCCCGATGGCCCACTTGCCACCCGCCTCGGTAAAATCCCAGATCTGGACCTGAGGCGTGGCCTTGAGGTAGATCCCGCTGTCCGCTTTGGCGACGGTCTTGTAGTCGATCCAAAACTCGAAGTCGCGGAACTCGCGATCCGTGGTCAAGTACACGCCGTGACCGTCGTTGACCAACTCGCCGTTCTCGACCGTCCAGTGCGCCAGAACGTCGGCCATGTCGGCCTCCCGCTTGGCAGCCCGCTCCTCGTCGCTCATCGCCCACAATTTCCGAGGGTCGAAATGCCCTAAGCCATACCAACCGCTCAAGTCGGTTCCGTTAAACAACGCGACGAACCCCTCCGGCGGCTTGTTCTGCTCTTGGGCAACGGCTGGCGTCATCCATAAACCGACGGCAGTAAGAACCAGAGCGGCAAAGCGTAACACAGTGTTGTCTCCTCGCTGGGGATATGGGGCCAAGCCAATCGCAACATTCGACAACATGGTAATCTTTCCGCAAAGGACTTGCCAGCACTTTTCTTGTTTGCCGCAACAAAATTGTCCAAGGCCCCTTGAGACTCCACGACCGCCGTAGGCCGGGCTGCCCGCCGTGGCAGATGGCACCAGTCGCAGGATATCCATGTTATCTTGTCCCACAGCCTGGCAGTTGGTGCGGTCAGGCATAGACCGCTGTACCAAACAAGTCAACCGGGTCGTGAATGGATGGGCCCGCGGACCGCGCGAATCGACGCGAATGAAAGCGACCGTTACAATACAGGTGGCAGCCTGATGCGAACGCCCTGCGTTCTCGAATGATGCCCGATCATGCCATCCTCGCCGATTTCACTCTCCCAACAATAGGAGCGTCCATGATGTCCATGTTCGACCCCCTCGACGATCCGTGCCCATTTTCCAAGCCACCCATCGGGGAGCACGGGACCGCGGTTTCACTTCTTCTACTTCTCCTGGTCGCCTGTCTGCCTGTCCTTTCTTCGTCGCTGGCGACGGCCGCCGAGTCGGCGGAGAATGCCGCGCTGCTCGAGCTGCAAACCGAACGTGTGATCGTCTTCAAAGACGGCTATTGCTTGATCGTCAAACGCGGCGCCGCCACGACGGACGACCGCGGTGAAATCCATCTGACCACCGTCCCGGACGCCGCTGTGCTGGGCTCGTTTTGGGCCACGCCGCGCGAAGGTCGTATGATCGGCATGGTCGCCGGATGGGTCGACGTCACCCAGCGCGAAGCCAAGAGTCTGCCGTGTTTGGAAACGATCGAGGTGCTGAAAGCCAACGTGGGCAAATCGTGTAGCGTTGATCTGCGCGACGGGGTGCCGCTGAGCGGTGTGATCCAGGCGGTGCTGACCCAGGAGACGCCTGTGCCGATCTCCGATGCAGTCCGGCCGTCGTTCGAACCGCTCGCCGGGCATCTGTCCAGCATGCGGACGATCCCGGCCAACGCCTCGGCGGAACTGGCCCATTCACGCCTCCATGCGATCAGCGGCACCCATTTCGTGCTCCGCACCACAGACGGCGATGTCTTGATCCCGGCCGGTGACGTAAAACGCCTGACGGTTCGCGACATGCAAACGACGTTGGCCCGTACGGTGACCACGACAGAGCGCACCAAGCGGCTGACTTTTCGGTTCGCCGAAGCGGGCCAGCGGCGCGAGTTGATGATCGCCTATTTCCGACCCGGCGTGCGCTGGATTCCCACCTATCGCATCCAGTTGCCCGAGGGCGACGGGCCGCAGAAGATGGCCGAGATCTCGCTGCAGGCTGAATTGATCAACGAAGCCGAGGATCTGATCGATACGCCGATCGATATCGTGGTCGGCGTCCCCAATTTCCGTTTCCGTACGATCCCCAGCCCACTGGTCCTGGAACAGACGCTTCGCGACGCCTTGCAACAAGCCGCCCCGCAGCTGTCGGGCCAGTTCCGCAACGATCTTTCCAACGCCCTGTTCACGCAGCGAGCCGGCGAATTCCGCGCTCCCCAACCGGACGTTGCTGCCGAGCCCGCGGGCATCGCGCTGCCGCCGGAACTGACCGCCGCCGCGACTCAGGAATTGTTCGTCTACAATCTGCCCAAGTTCCGCTTGCGAAAAGGCGAACGCGCGGCGATCCCGATCTACAATACGCCGGCGCCGTACCAAGACGTCTACACGTGGGACGTACTGGTCAAGCGGTCCGACATCGCCACGGCGCCCAGCGGTTCGTCGGCCGGATCCCCCTTGACGCTGTCCAGCAACGAAGTCTGGCGACAGATCCAGCTGACCAATACCGGCACGATGCCCTGGACCACCGGCGCCGCTTTGATCATGCAAGGCGGCCAGCCGCTGGCCCAGGAGCTGCTGACCTACACGTCGCCCAAGGGCAGCGTCCGCGTGCCCGTGACCGTGGCCATCGATGTCCGCGGTAGCATGAACACCGAGGAGGTCGATCGCCAATTGCAAGCCCTGACCTGGGACGGTCATCATTACGCGAAAATACGACAGCGTGTGACGCTCGAAGTGACCAGCTTCAAGTCGCAGCCGATCGCGTTGGAGATCGGCTTCCGCTTCGGCGGCCGCGCCGAACAGGCCAGCGACGACGGCAAAATTACGCTGGCTCCGTATCGCGAGGACGACTGGAACCAATATCGAGGCTCGCCCGCCGTCAACAACAGCTCGACCGTCCGCTGGTCACTGAGCCTGGAACCTGGCAAGATATTCCAACCCACCGTCGACTACCACTTCTACGCTCGGCATTGATAACGCTCGTTCTGGCACGAGGCATTTGGATCGTGTACGATGGCGACGACCTTGGGCGGGCTGGCAAAGCGAGTCTGCCCGGATTACTTCACAGAACGACAGGCTTGATCGGAAACGAAAGGGATTCACCATGAGACGCGCGAGAAAGTTGCTGTTTTTGGTCGTTGGGCTTGCCTGCGGGACGGCGGGAATGGTTGCGCAGGGGGCGGAACCAGCGGATGCCGCCGGGGCATTGGCCGTGCGGGCGGTCGCGGAGCAGAACCGGGTCGTCGTACTGGTGGGCGATCGCGAGTTCACGGCCTACCGGTTCGGCGACGACTTGAAGTATCCGCATTTCTACCCCGTCAACGGGCCGCTCAGCGGCCAGTCGGTCACCACCTACAACACGGAGCCTTGGCCGCACCACACCTCGCTGTTCCTCAGCTGCGACCGCGTGAGTGGATCGAATTACTGGCAGCCGTTCCACGAATTGAAAACGGGACAGATCACCGCCACGGCACCTCGGATTGTCGAGAACGCGGGAGCGAAGGTCGTGCTGAGCGACGTCGCCCAGTGGGCCAAGCCCGGCCAGGAGCCTCAGTTGCGGGACACGCGGACCGTGACGATCACGGCTCCGTCGCCCACCGTTCGCGTACTCGATTTCCAATTTGATTTCCACATTCTGCAGGACCTGCTGATTCAGAAGACCGGCCATTCCTTGTTCGCCGCTCGCATGAACCCCGCGCTGGCCGTCGATGGCGGCGGCACCCTGGTCGACGCCGACGGGAACCGCGGCGAAGAAGGCACGCGCGGCAAGACGGCGGCGTGGTGTGCCTGCTACGGCCCGCATCATGGGCAAACCGAGGGCCTGGCCATTATGCAGCACCCGGCCAATCCGTACTCGCCCGCGCCCTGGTTCAACCGCAACTACGGATTCTTTTCCCCGACCCCCGTCTGGCTCGAAGACCGGGAATTGAAGGCCGGCGATGAATTCACCATGCGATATCGGGTCGTGGTGTTCGCGGGCAACCACGAAGAAGCGGGGCTGGCTGGGTTGTACGCCGAGTTCGAGAAGGATGCCGGCGGTCGGTAGCGTCATGCCTGAAGACCTGAGATTTCGGCGATCCCTGGACTCGCACCCGCAGAAACTTGCCATCAACCGGAAACGTTGAATCCACACTCGAGGGGAGCTTCCATGAAACGACTGACTGCCATCCCGGTACTGCTTGTCGCGTTGGGATGCGTGGGGACGACTCACGCCAGCGCCGCCGAAAAAGCCCGTCAAACCGACGTGGCGATTCGCGGCGAGATGTTCTTGATCAACGGGCGACCGACCTACGAAGGCCGCGAGTTTCAGGGCCTGAAGCTCGAAGGCCTGTTGATGAACAGCCGCATGGTCCAGGGGATCTTCGACGATCTGAATCCGGACACGGTCACCCGTTGGGAGTATCCCGACACCGGTCGCTGGGATGCCCAACGCAATACCCGCGAGTTCCTCGCGGCAATGCCCTCCTGGCGAGACCACGGCCTGCTGGCCTTTACGATCAATCTGCAGGGCGGCAGCCCCCAAGGCTATTCGCGCGACCAGCCCTGGCATAACTCGGCGCTAACCGCCGACGGCGGCTTGCGGCCGGACTACATGCATCGGCTCGAACAGGTACTCGACACGGCGGACACGCTGGGAATGGCGGTCATCCTGGGGATCTACTACTTTGGCCAGGACGAACGCCTGCAGGACGAGGCGGCCGTGATCCGCGGCGTGGACAACGCCGTCAACTGGGTTTTGGCAAAAGGATATCGCAACGTGTTGATCGAGGTCAACAACGAGTGCAACGTGCGTTACGATCACGCCATCCTGCGTCCCGAGCGGGTTCACGAATTGATCGAACGGGTCAAGGGCATCACGCGCGACGGTCGCCGGTTGTTGGTCAGCACCAGCTATGGCGGCGGCACGATTCCGCGGGAGAACGTGGTCCGCGCGTCCGACTTTTTGCTGCTGCACGGCAACGGCGTCAACGATCCGCAGCGGATCGCCGCGATGGTCCGCCAGACGCGTCAGGTCCCCGGCTATCGGCCCGTGCCGATTCTGTTCAACGAGGACGATCATTTCGATTTCGACCAGCCGACGAACAATTTCCTGGCAGCGGTCGGCCAATACGCCTCGTGGGGCTACTTCGACTTTCGGAAGAGCGGCGAACCGTTCGAGGCCGGTTACCAGTCGGTCCCGGTCGATTGGCAGATCGGCCATCCGCGGAAACAGGGCTTCTTTGAACTGCTCCGCAAGATCACCGGCGGCCGCCCATGAAGCAACGGGAAGAAGCAACTCGACGCGTCAGCGAGGTGATGTGGTAACGGGCCCGGTTCTCGCTGACGCTTCGGGTTACCATGGCTAAGTCAGAGAAAGGGCCGGGTTTGAAGAAATCTCATCCCATCACCGGCGTCCTGTTGGCGGTCGCCGGCTTGCTGGCCTGCGCAGAACGAACGGCGGCGCCGGCCGCCGAACCGCCCGGCAACGATCTGCCGCCGCTGCGTTGGGCAGCGGATGCCGAGGGCGGAGCGCCGTACATTTTCAAGGACCCGGACAAGCCCGAGACCAACATCGGCTTTGAAGTGGAAATCGCCGAGGCGTTGGCCGCGGACTTGGGGCGGAGGATCGAATTCGTCCAGTACCAGTTCGGCAGCCTCGTGCCGGGATTGCAGCGGCGGGATTTCGACTTTGCCATGAACGGCGTCGAGATCACACCCGATCGGGCCCGCGTGGTGCGGTTCAGCCATCCGTATTACGTGTACACGCTGCAACTGGTGGTTCGCGCGGACGATTCGCGTTTCGAGACGATCGAACAATGCCGGGCGATCGGCGGCACGGTCGGCACGCTGGAGGACACGGCCGCCGAACGCCTGTTGGACGAACAGCAAGTCCGCAAGCGAATCTACGACAGCCAGATCGAGCCGTACAGCGACTTGGAATACGGCCGACTGGATGCCGTGCTGCTCGACTTGCCCATCGCGCTGTACTACGCTCGGCAGAACCCCAAGCTGAAATTCGTAGGGCCGCCTCTGGCGCGAGGCTACTATGCCATCGCCTTTCGGCCAGAGGACGAAACGCTGGCCCAACAGGTCGACGCCGCGCTGCACCGCATCGCCGCCGACGGGCGATTGCGGCAGATCTACGAAGCGTGGGGGTTGTGGGACGACAAGCAAGCGACGTTGTTCGATGTCGATCGAGCCGATGAGATCCTGCGTCAAGCCGAAGGTCGCTGGACGGTAGCGGATTATCTGCCGCTGCTGCTGCGAGGCTCCTGGGTGACGATCCAATTGGCCGTGTTGAGCATGTTGCTGGCCGTCCTGCTGGGACTGCCGATCGCCTTGATGCGTTTGAGTGGCCTGTGGCCGCTGCAAACGATCGCCACCGTGTACGTCGAGTTCTTTCGCGGCATCCCGGTGTTGTTGCTGCTGTTCTTCCTGTACTACGGCCTGCCCGTGATCGGGGCCCGCTACGGCTTGGAATCGTGGCTGAACCTGTCGGCCTATCTGGCGGCTGTTTTGGGCTTCGGGTTGAACTATGCCGCGTACGAATCGGAGATCTACCGGGCCGGGATCGGCTCGATCCCCGTCGGCCAGTGGGAAGCGGCCGCGTCGCTGGGCATGTCCCGCCCGCTGACCTTTCGCCGAATCATTCTGCCGCAAGCGATCCGCGTCATCCTGCCGCCGATGACCAACGACTTTATCGCACTGTTCAAAGACACCAGCCTGGTCAGCGTCATCGCACTGGTCGAACTGACGAAGCAGTACCAGATTCTGGCCAAGTCGAGCATGCGCTATCTGGAAATCGGCTTGGCCACCGCCCTGCTGTATCTGGTGATGTCGGTACCGCTGGGGCACCTGGCGCGATACCTGGAGAAACGCTGGGGGAAAGGGATATGAACGAACCGTTGCAGGTTGATGTGCGCGGGGTCGTCAAGCGGTTCGGGGATCGGCAGGTGTTGGACGGCGTCGATTTGACGATCCTGCCGGGCCAGACGATGGCCCTGATCGGCCCCAGTGGCGGCGGCAAGTCGACGCTGTTGCGGTGCATCAACGGCTTGACGCATTTCGATGCCGGCGAGATCCAAGTCGGCCCGTATCGGCTGGCCGGCGGCCGCCAGAGCCCGCCTCGCGACACGGTGCATCGCATCCGCCGCTTGTTCGGTATGATCTTTCAGGATTTTCAGTTGTTCCCGCACCTGACCGCCGTCGGAAACGTCATGGAAGCGCCTGTCCACGTGCTGGGCGTGTCGGCGGCCGAAGCTCGCCAGCGGGCCATGCAGCTGCTGACGCGCGTGGGCTTGGGCGACCGTGCGGACGCTTATCCGCGCGAGCTGTCCGGCGGTCAGAAGCAGCGGGTGGCGATCGCCCGCGCCCTGGCGATGGAGCCGCGTGGATTGTTGTGCGACGAGATCACCAGCGCGCTGGATCCCGAATTGAAACACGAGGTTCTGGGAGTGCTCGAAGACCTCAAGCAAGACGGCTTGGCGCTGATCGTCGTGACGCACGAATTGGGGTTCGCCCGGCGGACGGCCGACCGGATCGTCGTCCTGGACGGCGGCAAGGTGATCGAAGAGGGCCCGCCAGAGCAGGTTCTCGATCGGCCGCGGTCGGAACGCCTTCGACGGTTCTTTCGGCAGGTGCTGGCGTAAATTAAACGCTCTAGGGTGTCCAAGAATTAGCCGAAACCTTGGTGATTTTTGTTTTTTGGATGTCCCGGAAGTGTTCGCCGAAGTCGCTTGGTGACCTCGGCGCGCACCGGGAGCGCAGAAGCTCAATAGACGCTTGAAACATGTCTGCATATCTTCAGCAGGTTGTGCGTTAGGCAGATCAATTTCCATTCCGCGGACACGAGGTCCAGGCCCCGGAGGAGGAACTTGCGGAAGCCTCGGACCTGTTTGATTTGGCCGAAGACAGGTTCCACAATGTGCTTCCGCGCCGCATAGAGGGTTCTCCCCTTCAGTGTGCGGAGCTTGTTGGCCATCGCGGTCTTCGGATTCTCGTCCGCAACGGCGGGGGAGATGCTTGCCGTCGCTGGAGACTCGATGGGGGCAGTCGTCTCGGTGGCCGCGTGGTGCTTCTGCCGGCCCACGGCGAAGTACGGATCGAGTCCCACCGCAGCGACGCCGCGTACGTTCTCTTCGCTGTAATACCCGTTGTCGGCCGTGTTGGGGATCGGCAGCGGTCGGCCCTGATCGTCCCGCGGCCGTTCGATGGCTGCGGCGGCCAAGTTTTCCACGGCGGCCTGGGCCAGCGGCACCGCTTGCTGCTTGTCGTTGGCGGCGGCAGTCACTTCCGCGGCCACGATGATTTGGTGCTCGCCGTCCACCACGACCTGCCCGTTGTAGCAGTAATCGAGCCCTTGTTGCTACGCTTCATGATCTTCGCTTCGGGATCGGTGAAGTTCGTTTGCGACTTGTCCGCGGGAGTCGGATCGACCGGCGCGGGCTCGTTGCCACAACGTTTCTTCCCGGCGGCTTGCCGCTCCGTTTCCGCCGCGTCGCGTTGCCGCTGTTCCTCGGCGGCCCGCTCGTGAGCCTCCGCTTCAAGCCGGTTTTTCGCCTCGCGGATTTTCACCAAGCGGTCCTCACGTCGCTTCAGTTCGTCCGGCAGTTCGTCTCCGCGGCGACTGCCCAATGTGGGGAAGATCGGCCGTCGCCTTGTCTCCTTGCGACACCCCGTTTATACTAAATCCCTCCAACTCCCCCCTCCGAAGCCTCGCCCCACGCTGCGCCGTCCGTCGGCAAAGCGAAAAAACTCGCTTTTGGCCGAAAAGGAGCGGCGTGCGTTCGGGTGATGAGAAATGCGGGCTAGGAGGCCACGACATGCCTCGCGCCCAGCAACGGGCAAGATCTTCAACAGAATCTCGAATGGTCTCCGGTTCCTCCGCTCGAAGCAGTCCCGCAAAGTGCTTCACCGCTCTGTTGAGCGCCTCCGGCGACGGATGATACACGTCACACAATCGCATGAATGCCTCAAGATCATGTGGCGTACCATGATACCGGAAGTGAGGTGAAATGGAACTCGAAAGAGATCTTTCCGAGACCTGTCGCCATTCGGCCTCGCGAGAACCTTCATCGAACCGTGCGACACATGCGGAAAACCGCGTGATCTGAATGTGCTCTGAGAGGACGACCGATCCGATCCGTTTGCGAACTCGTAATCGACCACTGTGCAGGTCGATATGCTCCTCACGCTCCACAAGCAATACAAAGCCAATGAGCATGAGGCACACACACAGGCAAGCCAATACGATGAGCTTCACGCCGCCGTCCACCCGCTGTTCGTCCGCCCGAACACTTCCGCTTTCGGACTCTCCACGGGCGGGCTGCAAACACATGATCGAACTCCCAACGATGGTAGTTGCAGGACTATTCCCTCCAGTACGGTCGAGGCCGGGAGATGGGGCGCCTTCCAAAGGCGGGACCGCCCCGCGTCTCTGCACAACACTTTTCCTTTGGATCAGCGTATGCGAGGAACGACGCGTCCCGCGACATCCACCGACCGACCACCGGCTCATAAACCCGCGCCCGAATGTAAAACGTCGTCGTCGCGTCATCCCAGTAGTAACCGACCTTCCCAACCCACCGGAACGCATTCACCGTCAAACCGCTCACCGCCAATTCGTTCCCCCATGCATCGTTCAGGTACATATCAGTCGCATTTCCACCATCATCCGTCAGTGCCCGCGCCGACCCCAGCGCGTCGTACGTGTAATAGCTGGGCACCCAAATCGTCGGCCCCTTGCGATACTGGCTGATCAGGTTCCCGTACTCCCTTGGCTCGTTGGTGTAGACGGCCTTGATTTCGTTCTGGTCGTCGGCTTCGGCGAGGTAGTTACTAAAATCCCAAACGTACTTGGTGACGCCTTGCGAGTCAGCCTTTTCCTGCCGGAGTCCGTCAAAGCGATAGGCACTCGTGACGATTCCGCCAGCGGGCATCAGAACCCTGGCTTGTCGATTCTGGTCGTCCCAGGTGGTCGTCGTGCGCTGCCCAGTCGGCTGCTCGAGGACTTGCACGTTGCCCGCCAGATCGTACGTGTAGGTCGTCACGCCTGACGCGTCTTGGCTGGTGGTAAGCTGGTTGGCCAAATCGTACGCGTACGTGGTCAGCGCTCCGGACGCCTCCTTGACAAGCCGGTTGCCGAGCGGATCGTAGGTGTACGTCGTGTCGTAGCCGGAGGCACCGTTGCGTTGCTCGCGCGTCAGGCGATCCGTGGCATCGTAGGTCCACGTGACGCGATCACCGCTGGATTCCAGCATTCCGACGGGATTGCCCCTGGGATCGTGCTCGTAGATTAGGCCGAGGATCACGCTGTCGTCCGCCTTCAAATTGTAGAGTTGTGCCACCCGTGAGGCGCTATCGTAAATGTAGCTGGCCCGCGTGCCGTTGGCTAGTTCGGTCAGCGTCCGCCGACCCGCCGCGTCGTAGCTGAAGGTGGTGCGGTCGCCTTGCGGGTTCACCAGGTGAGCGATCTGACCGCGTGGGCCGTAGGCGTAGCTGAAAACACCGCCGTTCGGCGCGGTCATCGTCGCCCGCTGGCCGAGGGCGTCATAGGTGTACGTGATCGCGTTTCCCGCCGGATCGACGGCGGTTAACCGGCGGCCCAGCAAATCGTACGTGAACGTCGAGCGGCTCGTGCCGTCGACTGCGACGGTGCGGTTACCGATTGCATCGTACCCGAACGTGACCGGCGGATCGTTGGTGGACATGCGACTCGTGAGCCGATTGGCTGCGTCGTATTGGAATGTGGCCTCGATGCCGCGAGCGTCCAGAATGGATGTTTGCCGGCCAGCGGCATCGTATGCAAAGGTCGTGGCGCGGCCCAAGGCATCGAGGTGCTGTACAATCCGCCCCGCCGCGTCGTGCGTGTACGTGTTGCGCCCGCCGTTGGCGTCGAGGATCCCAACCCGCCGGCCCGCCGCATCGAATACCGCGGTCGTGCGGTGACCCAAGGCGTTGACCTCGGCGATGGCCGTTCCAACCGCGTCGTATACGGTCGTGGATAAATGCCCGTTGGCGTCCGTGCGAGCCACGCGCAGGCTCGCCGCGTCGTAGCTGAAGCTCGTGCGATCCCCCAGCGGATTCACCGTGGCGATCAGCCTGCCCGCGGCATCGTGAACGCTGGTCGTGCGGTGCCCCAGCGGATCGGTTTGGGCGACCGGACGATTTGCGGCGTCGTAGGCCAGCGTTGTGCGGAAGCCCAGGGGATCAAGGGCGGCGATCTGGCGGACCGCTTCGTCGAACACGGTCTCCGCAGCGCTCGCCCAACCGGCAATCGGCGGGCGGGGCCACACCTCGATATTGATCCAGCGAACACGGCCGAAAGCCCTGTGCCGCTCACTTTGGGTCCATTTGGGGCCGTTCTTGTTAACGGAGCGGCGCAGGCCGCCCGGTTTCCGATTGTAATGCCGGACGGCTCGCGCCGTGCCGCTACAAAGTAAGTAGCATTGGCCGAAAGCCAGCAGTTCCGGACCGCTGCGGAGCGCATCCGCTTCCGAGCCCTCGACATCCATCCACAACAGGATGCCGTCTGGTCGCCCGCATCGCCGGTCGAATTCGTCCAGGGTCAGGCACTCGACCGGGACGGCGGGCCCCGTCGCGTCCGGCACCGCAAACAGGGACGAGGACCCAAGTTGGTTCGGATGGCTGCCGGGTGGAAACGTGTGCAGGATTTGCGGACCCGGGGAACCCGTGATGGCCACCGGGTGGAGAGGGCCCGGAAACGCAGGCGCAAGGTGCGCGTGGGTAGCCGGATTCGGTTCGCAGCCGAACACCTTCATCTCCGGCCAGACTTCGCGGAGCGTCCGCCATTCGCTCTTCCAGCCGACCCCGATGTCGTACAAGGCGCACGGCGCGTGGGGGATGAACTGAACGATGTGGCGTTCGTGCTTCTGCTGGCGGTTCATGCGAGCGAATTCTCGTAAAGCGGGCCTGTCAACCTGCACCTCCGTCCGAAATCAGCAGCGCGGCACGCGAGACGACAAACGTGCGGCCGCATCATGTCTTTTTCTGATCGCGTCTTGCCGGGTCGCCGGATGCGGGCAGGACCAAGATCCGCGCGTGTCTGAGATTGCTGTCATTTTCTTTTGTCGGTCGTATTCGCAGTACGTCAAACCGTAGGGTGTGCCGTCCAGCCGCGTCGTAGCACACCACCCACGACAAAAGTCAAAATTCAAGACCTGACCCCAGGCTCCTGTGCTACTCAACCGCCCCCTCCCTGTCAACGGAAACGAGTCCCGTCCGCTGCTCTTACTGCCTGTCCTTTTTCTCCCCACGCTGGAAGTTGATACATCCAAGCTCCCATTCCCTGATTACTCCTTGGCCGGTGTTCTCTTCTTCCGCACACACAGCGCAGATGGTTGCCCAACAATCCAGGTAACTTGTGTCAAGTGAAGCAGGCGGGCGACGCCCGCACTTCGCTACGCGATCGCGTAGGTTCTGAGCCAAGACGCCCGCCGTTCCCACGAGATTCGATGGTCCGGCTCAGCCGCCGAAGCTCCTGCAAATCGAGGGAATAGGAAGCAGGCTCTTCTCGAAGCAGCACGATCTCTGCATGCGGAAGTTTCCGCATAAGCTCATCGAGATGTTTCTCTGCAAGCCAGGAGCCCCCAATCGCCAAGAATCGCAAGTGTTGGAATCCGGAGAGCGTCTCGATCATTGAGTCTGCGGACCGGGGTGAATCGCCCGGAAGCGAGCCTTGGTAAAACACCAACGTGCGTAGTGGCCGTAAGCTGCGAAGCCAATCCATTCCCCCGGCAGACACCCTCGATTCCACGATGACAATCGCCTCTAGACTCCTACTCATGCTAAGGCAGCGTAGACCATCGTCGCCAAGTTCGCTGTAATAGCTATAACAAAACCTCTTCAGATTCGGAATCCGAGATATGGTCCGTGTGCCTGCCGTTGTAAGATCGCAGTGCTCGAGGATCAGTTCTTCAAGTTCGGTAAGCCCGACGAGTTGTGTCATCTTCGAGTCTGTATCAATCTCGTCGTAAAGGGCGATACTCCGCGATTGCCCACAACGAACGGACTCCACCGCTCGCGCAAACTCGGTCGCCCGCTGTGCACGAAACTCCTGGATGGCTTGCTCGTGACGCGTGGTGGCTGTAATCCGACCCCAGCGGAAGCATAATAGCACCAAGGCTCCGACAAGCACAGACAGAATGGAATACATGATAATCCGTTTGATCATAACTAGCCTACGAACTCGCGCACCAAAGAGGAAGACTTGTCACGGCAAGCCTCGAGTGTTTTGGGGCGGAAGCATCGGGAAAATGTCGTTCAACTCGGTGCCTGTTATCGTGGAGGAGGTTGCGAGAGAGCCGCTCTCGAGCCTCTTCGTGCAGCAACTGACAATCTCGGCCTTACTGGAAAAACCGGGAGGGGCCGCATGTGGATCGGGATAAGCGACACTTGGGAGCGGGTCGTTTGAGGCGTTAGCGGCAGTGCATCGTGCGCACTTCCGACCTTCGCGATTATTCCAGATCGCTTGCCTGGTATTCACTGCCGGCTGTTCCCTGTTTATCCATTGAGCGATCTCACGTTCATCTAGCGCGCATCGGGAACAACGACATGTGCTCCTACTCGCAAGTGTGCCGCCTGCGATGCAGTGACGTAATGCGCTGTGCAACCGGGAGTAATAGTTTAGAGAACCGTCGGCATCTAGGTCTTTCGGGCCGATTGCTGGCGTGAAACCCGCTGATGGAACGTACCGGCCGGCTTCCGCCTCGGCAAAATTACGAACTTCTTGAAAGATCGTGGTGACGCCAGGCATTCCGAGAGTCAGCCAGTATCCTCCAAGGCACCCACAACTCAATTTGCACTTGGACTTAACGTAGGCTACAACAAACTCACTGTCCGATGTCTCCATTCCCGTTGGATCGATCCATCTCAATGGGTTTGCGTAGACGTAAATCTCAGTTAATAGCGATCGGTCCAAGTGAGAACCGTCGTTCCAACGGGAGCCCTGGACGGGTATTGGATAGAGCAACGGATCTGCCGACATCCATCTGCCTCCCACAGGATCATACATTCTCGCCCGAATGTAGAACGTCCCTGTCCCCTCATCCCAGTAGTACCCGACACGTCCTACCCAACGTAACGGATTGATGGTCGTCCCGCTAACCGCAACTTCATTGCCCCAAGCGTCGTAAAGATACGTATCCGTCGCATCCCCACTCCAATCCGTCAGCACGCGCGCCGACCCCAACGCATCGTACTTGCAGTAGCTCGGCACCCAGATCGTCGGACCCTTTCGGTACTGGCTGATCAGGTTACCATACGGTTGCGGCTCGTTGGTGTAGATGGCTTGGATGTCGTCCTGTTGGTCGGTCTCGGCGAGGTAGTTCTGGAAGTCCCAAATGTACTTGGTGACGCTTTGCGGCTCCGCCTTTTCGTGCCGGAGTCCGTCGAAGCGATAGGCACTCGTGACGATTCCGCCAGCGGGCAGCAGAACGCTGGTTTGCCGATTTTGGTCGTCCCACGTGTTTGTCGTACGCTGCCCGGTCGGCTGCTCGACGACTTGCAGGTTGCCGGCCAAATCGTACGTGTAGGTCGTTACCCCCGTTGCGTTTTGGCTGGTTGTCAGTTGATTCGCCAAGTCGTATGCGTACGTGGTCAGCGCTCCCGACGCATCCTTGAGGAGCCGATTGCCCAGCGGATCGTAGGTGTACGTCGTGTCGTAGCCAACCGCACCGCTGCGTTGCTCGCGCGTCAGGCGATCCGTGGCATCGTACGTCCATGTGACGCGATCGCCGCTGGATTCGACCATCCCGACGGGATTTCCCGCGGTATCATGCTGGTAGGTCAAGCCGACGATCACGCTGTCGTCCGCCTTCAAATTGTAGAGTTGTGCCACCCGTGAGGCGCCGTCATAAGTGTAGCTGGCCCGCGTGCCGTTGGCTAGTTCCGTCAGCGTCCGCTGGCCGGCTGCGTCGTAGCTGAACGTCGTGCGGTCGCCTTGCGGGTTCACTAAGTGAGCGATTTGAGCGCGCGGGCCGTAGGCGTAGGTGAACACGCCGCCGTTCGGCGCGGTCATCGTCGCCCGCTGGCCGAGGGCGTCAGAGGTGTACGTGATCGCATTCCCCGCCGGGTCGACGGCGGTCAGTCTGCGGCCCAGCAAGTCGTACGTGAACGTCGAGCGGCCCGTCCCGTCGATTGCTTCTGTGCGGTTCCCGACGGCATCGTACCCGAACGTGACCGGCGGATCGTTGGTGGACGTGCGACTGGTGAGCCGATTGGCTGCATCATACTGGAACGTGGCCTCGATGCCGCGAGCGTCCAGAATGGATGTTTGCCGGCCAGCGGCATCGTATGCGAAGGTCGTGGCGCGGCCCAAGGCATCGAGGTGCTGTACAATCCGCCCCGCCGCGTCGTGCGTGTACGTGTTGCGCCCGCCGTTGGCGTCCAGGATCCCAATCCGCCGGCCCGCCGCATCATAGACCGTCGTGGTACGGTGCCCAAGCGCGCTAATCTGGGCTACGTTTCGGCCGAGTTCGTCATAGACCGTAGTGGCGGCGTTCCCGTTCGCATCCAGGATCGCCTGTTGCCGACCGGCCGCATCGTAGCTGAACGTCGTTCGCGCACCCAGCGGATTCACCGTGGCGATCAGCCTGCCCGCGGCATCGTAAACGCTCGTCGTGCGGTGCCCCAGCGGATCGGTTTGGGCGACCGGGCGATTTGCGGCGTCGTAGGCCAGCGTTGTGCGGAAGCCCAGGGGATCAAGGGCGGCCGCGGCGCGACCCGCGGCGTCGTAGACCGTCGTCGAGACATGGCCCAGCGCGTTGATCACCGCGACTTGCCGGCCGGCTGCGTCGTAGGCCAGGGTTGTCCGATTGCCCAGGGCGTCGACCGTCGCCTGCGTACGGCCCGCGGCGTCGTACACCGTCGTCGCCACCGCGCCGCGAGCGTCGATTGTCTCGCTCCGTCGCCCGGCCGCGTCGTAGGCGAACGTGGTTGCGTCTCCCAAGGCGTTGACGGACGCGATGGCTCGTCCCGCGGCGTCGTAGGTCATCGTGTTTCGCTGGCCCAGAGGATCGATCGTCGTGATCGGGCGATCGGCGCCGTCGAACACGTTGGTCGTGACGTTGCCCAGCGGATCGATCGAAGCGACCGGCCTGTCGGCGACGTCGTAGGTCGTGGTACGGGTCTGGCCCAAGGGATTCACCGCGGCGACGGAACGTCCGGCCGCGTCGTACACGGTCGTTTGCCGGCGGCCCAGCGCGTCCAGCGACGCGGCGGCCCGGCCCGCGGCGTCGTAGATCGTCGTCGTCCGGTTGCCCAGCGGGTCCACGCTCGCCGCCGGGCGGTTCGCCTCGTCGTAGATGGTCGTGGTCCGCTCACCCAACGGATTCACCTGCGCCACGGCATTGCCAAACGCGTCGTAGACCGTCGTGCTGCAGTGACCCAGCGGATCGACCATCTCGACCACGCGGCCGGCAACATCGTAGATCGTCGTGCTCCGCTCGCCCAGCGGGTTCACCTGGGCCACCGCGCGTCCGGCTTCGTCGTACACCGTCGTCCATAGGTTCCCCAGCGCGTCGATGGCAACGACCGGTCGGCCCACGGGGTCGTAGATCGTGCTGACGCGCGCCCCGAGCGGATCGACCGTGGCCGCCGGTCGCCCCGCCGGATCGTACACGGTCGTCGTCCGCTGACCCAACGGGTTCACTGCGGCCACACGTCTGCCGTCTGCATCGTACACGTTCTCATTGCGTTCGCCCAGCGGGTTCTCGCTGGCTTCCGGTTCGCACGACGGACCGTACTCCGTCGTCCACTGGTTCCCCAGCGGGTCGATCGATACCACGGGACGACCGGCCGCATCGTACACGGTCGTGCTGCGGTGCCCCAGCGGATTAAGCTGGGCGATTGGCCGGTTGTCCGCATCGTAGACCGCCGTCCACACGCTGCCCACGGGACTGGTCACCGTCTCCCGGCGGCCCGGCAAATCGTAACCATAGGTCGTGCGGTTGCCCAACGGATCGATCTGGGCGATGGGACGGCCGAGCGGGTCGTACTCCAGCGTGACGCGTGCGCCCAGCGGATTGACCATCTCCGTTTGGCTGCCCAGCGCGTCGTAGCCGTAGGTCGTCCGGTGGCCCAACGGGTCTACCTGGGCTTCCACTCGCCCCGCCGCGTCGTACTGCGTCGTCCATCGCGCGCCCAAGGCGTCCTGCCGCTCCACCTCCCGGCCGTTCAAGTCGTAGGTGATCGTCTGTCGCGCGCCCAGCGGATTTTCCATCCCCGTGATCCGGTTCATCCCGTCCACCGTCCACGTCGTCCGCGCTCCCAGCGGGTTCTCGTAAGATTCCAGCCGCCCCACCGCGTCGTACGTGTAGCTGAACCGGTTGCCTTCCGGGTCCGCATACGCCGCCAGCCGCCCCTGCTCGTCGTAACTCAGTTCATGCACGCACAGTTCCGGCGTCACGTACTGCGTCAGCTGACCTTGCGCATCGACCGTGAACTGGCTCTCCCGGCCCGCCGCGTCCGTCACACGCGACAGGTAAACCATTTCGATCACCTCCGCTACTCGAAACAACATGATATCGCGCGGCAAGCGACCGCATCTGTTGGGCTTGTCCAAACTAAAATCAACAGCCCGCAAGCTCGGAGGTGGCCTAAGTTGTCTAGGAGGCAGGCTCGGCCGCCGGCTCGCCGGCCGGATTCAACATCTCGGCCAGCTTCTGTTCCAGCTTCTCGCCGCGGACGTGCAGGGCATCGACCTTGCCGTCGCGACCCACCAGGACGAGAAACGGGATGGCATCGATGCCGCACTGGACGGCCAGCGGATTCTCGAAGCCCTGGGCGTTCGGGTCGGCGCTGACCACCGTGGTCCACGGCAGCGGCTGGATGTCCAGGAAACGCACGACGGTTTGCCGTTCGTCGTCCAGGTTGACGCCCACGACCTCGAAGCCCTGGTCTTTGAATTTCTTGTACGCCGCATCGATGGTCGGAATCTCCTGCAGGCACGGGGTACACCACGTGGCCCAGAAGTCGATCAGCACCACTTTGCCCTGGTACTGGCTCCAATCGAACGGCGAACCGTCCGCTTGCACACCGGTCACGGTGAACGGCTGGCCGATCAGGCCCGCGCGGCGACGGCCGTTTTCGGCGCGGGCGGTCGCTTGGGCCGCCAGCGATGAATCGGCATGATTCTCGTAGGTCTTCTCCAGCAGCGTAAATGCCTCGCCCGCCTCCTTGTAGTTCCCGGAGACTTCGAGCAGTTGAGCGATCTGAGAAGTCACTGCCAGGGCGTATTCGCCGGGCGACGGACTGCCCAGCATCGCTTTGAAGACATCAAATACCGGCTGAGCGCTATCGGGTTGGCCGGTCAGCAGGGCCCGCAACTTGCCATCCAAGTCCAGCTCGACTTCGAGCGACTGGACGGCGGCCTGTTCCAGCATGGCTCGGACTTCGGCCGCGATCTGTTCGTCGGGACTGTCTTTGTAAGCGTTCCCGATCGTGAGATAAGCTTCTGCCGCAGCGTCTTTGTGTCCCAATTGGTGCAGCATCATGGCGGCCTGTCGAGTGACCATGAACACGCCGGGGGCATTAGGCTGGTCGGCAATCAGCTGCTTGAGGTTCGCCAGCAACGGCTGCACGTCGGTCACTTCGCCGCCGCTGAGTTCATCCAGGGACATGCCGAACAGCATCAACCGGCCCAGGTTGGCGATTTCCGGATCCGCGTCCTTTGCCGCCACGCGGCTGTACGCGTTCAAATCTTTCTCGGCTTGATCATCGCCGAGCCTCGCCAGCGCTCGCAGCGCATCCAATTTGGCCTGCGTCGCGGCCACGCGGTATTGCTTCTCCTGTGACGCGCCCAGCAGTTTGTCAGCCGCTTGGGTGCGTGCCGTGTGGATCGCCCGGTAATCGTCTAGCATTTCCTGCTGCGTCTGGCCCTTGGGCCGCTCGCGCTGCAACCGGTCCAGAAACGCCAGCAGGGCGTCGTTGCCTTCCGGCACCGGATAGCCCGTGACTCCACCCATCGCGGCGTCGATCGGCGGAGTCATGGGCGGCGAGGGAACATCGCCGGCAGCCGTCGCCAAGCCGCTGGGGGGCGTCCCCAAGTCCGCTTGGCTCGCCGGGCCGGCAGAACCGGAAGCCACCGGCGTGCCGTCGTCGACCTCGAATCTGCCGCTGGCCGCAGTCACCGGCCCGTCCTCTTTCTTGCCACATCCGGCCGTGGCGGCCGCAAAAACCACCAGAGTCAGGGTTACCAACCAACCTTGTTTGCGCTGTGCGCGAAAATCCTTTGCCATGAACGCGGGTTCCTTAAATTGAAGCGGAAAGCCGGAGTAAGCCGGAGCGGAAGCTTACAAACTGCCCAGATTGTAGGCCATTTGCTGATTTTTGACAGCCCCGGTTTTGCCACGCCAACCGCACAGGGAATGCGACGGACGAAATACCGTCCACCGTTTCAGCTGTCGCGATGGGAATGCCCCCGCGGATCGCGTGACAATATCACGAATGAAGGAGGCCCTCTCTGGTGACCAGCGCTCTCCACGCGACACTCCACATGACGCTCGTCTTTCCCGGGATAAGCCGCAGGGTTACAATGACCGCCAGGATCTTGCCAGTCCGGGAATCTGAGCCTATTCGATTCCGGATGCGAGCCTGCTGAACGGGAGTTCAACCATGAGCACGGCGACTGCCACGGGGATGACCACCGAAGAATCCCCTCGTTGCCCAACACACAGGAGACATCTATGAGTCTGCACGGACCTTGTCGATTGTCGGAACGAACCGGCTCGTTCTCGCGTCGTGAATTCATCGCCGGGACGTCGGCCGCCGCGGCGGCGCTGGCAGTGGGGAACACTGCTGCAGGTTGGGCGGCAGAGTCAGCCGAGGCCCCGCGCAAGATCAAGCTGGGTGTCGTCGGCTGTGGCGGACGCGGGGCGTGGATCGCCAACCTGTTTCGCGAACACGGCGGCTACGAAATGCACGCCGTGGCCGATTACTTCCAGCCCGTGGCGGACGCCGCAGGCGACGCGCTGGGCGTCGACCGTTCGCGGCGTTTCAGCGGGCTGTCTGGATACCGCCGGCTGATCGACAGCGGCGTGGAAGCGGTGGCGCTGGAAACCCCGCCGTGTTTCTTTCCCGAGCATGTCCAGGCGGCCGTGGATGCAGGAGTCCACGTCTTCATGGCCAAGCCGGTGGCTGTGGATGTCCCTGGGTGTTTGCAGGTCGATGCCGCAGCGAAGAAGTCCGCCGAGCAGAAGCGGTGCTTTCTGGTGGATTACCAGATGCCTACCGATCCGCACGTGATCGAGTGTGCGCAACGCTACCGCGCGGGCGCTCTGGGCGCCTTGGGACTGGTCAAGAGCTTTTACTACGGAGGGCTGTTCGGCGACCCGCCGCTGACGGAGAATATCGAGAGCCGACTCCGCTCGCTGATCTGGGTGAACGATACGGCGATCGGCGGCTGTTACCACGTGAATGCCTGCATTCATCCGATTCAAGCCATGATGTGGGTGCTGGACAAAGTCCCCGTGGCGGCGGCGGGGATCTCGCGCATCGCGCGAGCCAACCCGCACGGCGACAGCCACGACATGTTCGGTATCACGTTCGAGTTCGCCGACGGCTTGATCTGGACGCACAGCGGCCGTCATGCTCGCGGCCAGACAGGCCCGGACGATCCGCTGGCGACCTGCGAGTTCCTGGGCGACGCTTACATGAAAATCGGCTACGGAGGCCGCGCCCTGATTCGCGGCGGCGCCCAACACTACGGCGGCGGGACCATCGACAATCTCTACCAGGCCGGGGCCGTGCGGAACATCGCTACCTTTTACAAGGACGTGACGCAAGGCAATTTCGCCAACGAGACCGTCCGCATGGCGATCGACAGCTGCTTGGCCACGATCCTGGCCCGCGAGGCCTGCTTGTGCAAAGGCCGCCTGACGATGGAGGAACTGCTGAAAGAAAACCGGCAGATCGAGGTTAACTTGGCGGGATTAAAGGCGTAATCGCCCCCTGGAAAAACTCGCCTGCCAAGCAAGGTGCCGAACAAGATAGGGGCTGCGGACGCCGACCGCAGCCGCATTCTTGCCCCCCATCGGCAACGCAGTTCGGCATGCAGCTCGGCACCTTGCGTGTTCAGCAGGCCACCGTCACAATAATCCGTACACGTTCACCGCACGATACTCGAATCTGCAGGGAGGCACAACGCTCGATGGTTCCCGAATCCGGCATTTACAACGAAGATTGTATCAGCGGGCTGCAAAAACTGGATCCCGGCGTCGTCGATTTGGCGTTCGCCGATCCCCCGTTCAATATCGGCTACAAGTACGACGTCTACCGCGACAGCCTGGACGACGACGAGTACGTGCAGTGGTGCAGCCGGTGGATCGGCGAAGTCGTGCGGGTTCTGAAGGATGATGGGACGTTCTGGCTGGCCATTGGCGACGAGTATGCGGCGGAGCTGAAGGTGCTGATGCAGCGTCAACACCACCTGGTCTGCCGCAGTTGGGTGATCTGGTACTATACGTTCGGCGTGAACTGCAAGAACAAGTTCAGCCGTTCGCACGCTCACCTGTTCCACATGATCAAGAACCCCAAGCAGTTCACGTTCCAGGCTGACCAGATTCGCATCCCGTCGGCGCGGCAGCTGGTCTACAACGACGCGCGCGCCAATCCCACCGGCCGCCTGCCGGATGACACGTGGATCTTGCGTCCGCAAGATCTGCGCGATGGGTTTTCGGCGGACCAGGACACGTGGTACTTTCCCCGTGTGGCCGGAACGTTTCACGAGCGCGAAGGCTTTCACGGTTGCCAGATGCCCGAACAATTGCTGGGCCGGATCATTCGGGCGTGCAGCCGCGAGGGCGAGATCGTCTTGGACCCCTTCGGAGGCAGCGGAACCACGTTAGCGGTGGCGAAAAAGCTGGGGCGCAAGCACCTGGGATTCGAGTTGTCGGCCGACTATGTCGAGAAGATCAACGAGCGGCTCGCCAAGATCAACCCCGGCGATCCGTTAGTGGGCGCCGCCGAGCCGCTGGTCAGTGCGCCCAGCACGGCCGAGGGACGACGATTGGACGAGCGGAGCCGAAGGATTCGCCTGAAAAAACCAACTGCTGACCCCTCCAAGCAACAGGAGCTGCCCGGGCTGTAGCAAACGCGGAGAAATAACTCCCTCGCCCCGGTAAGCCTGCTGAAAAACTTGGATGACCAGCCAGAAGGGCGCCGCCGCGAGGCGCTGGACTTGCCGCCTCCGGAACGATACCATGTTAGTCGAGGAAAAATCCAGCCGGTAATCGATTTGCCGTGCAACGGTGGATCGGATGGACCCTGGGATCCGTGAATTGGCTTACGTTTTTCGCGAGGCAAGACCAATGACGATCGCTTCGGACTCGCTGGCCGCGCCTGCCCAAGCAGCCGGACAGTGGATGACCCAACGCGCCCAGTATGCGACGCGCGAGCTGGGCGACTGCGTCGAATGGAATACGGACAAGCTCGGTGGCGCCCCGGTTCTCAAAGGAACTCGAATCACCGTGGCGCAGATTCTGGCCGAGCTTGGCGAGGGCCAGAGTGCCGAAGAAGTCGCCGCGGATTTCGACCTCGACGTTACGCTCGTCAAGAGGCTCGTCCAAGGACTTGCCGTGTGCCTGGATCGCTGCAGACCATGACCGTGCGCATCTCCCAGCGCGTCCTGGCCCGGTTCAAGGCGGCCTTTCCGCAATGGCATCTTGTCGCCTGGACCAATTCGCTCGTGGAGATAACCACCATCGGCGTCGAAGTGTGGCACGCCCAAGGCAATCGACTTGTTCGAGACACTTACCTGGCATTCGACTCCGACGATTGGCAGACGCGGCTGACGAGTACGCTGGAACAGAACGCGCGACGCGGCGCGCCAGACGCGGCAGGATGATCAGCTTCGGAGCGAACCCTCGAAGCTTGCCGGCCGCTTGAACCGTTCCTGCGACTGAACGGTTCCTGGAACCTTTTCCGGTTCTGGAACCTTTTCCGGTTCGGCGTCCGGGTTTGTTGGAGTTCACGCTTTAGCGTGCGCGGCGGGCCGTGCCCGCCGCAAAAGACACGCTAAAGCGTGAACTCCAACGAGGTTAGCACCTTTACAGAGGTACGTCCCGGTTCTCATTATCCGAGAGCCTGCATACCTCACTGCCCGCGTCTGGAGGACGTGTCTCCCGGAGCTACGAACAGCTTTTTTGAGTTTCAGACGCTGCGGCCCAGTCCGAGGACTTGGCGGCAGTAGCGAAGGCTTTCTTCCAAATCGTATTTCTGCTGGGATCGTTCCAGCTCCGGCGAGGCGTCGCCCGCGGGACGTCCTGCGGGAATCTCGTACGGGCGACCGCGTTTGGCCAAGGCCAGGAAACGGGCGAACTCGGGGGCGCGGACGCCGGGATACCGCAACCAGAACTCCGGCTGCATATACGGCAGCTCGTGAGACCACCGGTAGGAAATGATCTCGAGCACGAACGGAGTACCCCGACAGAGTTCGCGGAACCGCTTGACGTACGCGGCCCAGTCCACCACGCCTTGCCCCATGTTGGCCCACATGCACATGGCGCCTGAATCGGTCTCCCACACGGCTGTGTCGCGGATGCCGGTCGTTACGGCATACGGACCGAGCAGATCCAGGTTGACCAGCGGATCTTCCAGCGTCCAGGTGGCATTGCCTGGATCGATCGTCGCGCCGACGAAGCTCTTTCCGGCCTCCTCGATCAACCCGACCAGTTCCCAAGCCTGCATATCTCCGGCGTGGTTCTCGACGGCGATCTTGACGCCCGCATCTTCCGCCTCGCTCCGCACGGCTTTCAGAACTTTGATCATCTCCTGGATGTGGCGGGCGATGCCGCCGTCGCCCTCGCGGTCGCGACGGCTGCCCAGATAGCACCGGGCGACAGACGTGCCCAGCCGCTGGGCGGTCCGGATCAGCAGCCGCGCGTGGTCTTCGGCCGGTCCCCACTTGGCCGCGTTGTACGACTTCGACGTGGGACAGATGCTGCCCGTGCCTGCGTGCAACTCGATCCCGGCCCGGTCGGCCTGCTCCCGGATGCGTTTCAGATATTCTTCGTCCAAACTCTCGTAAACGTCCAGATCGGAAAGCAGCAGCGTGTCCACGTCCAGCGACGCGGCGTAGTCGATCAGCTTCGGCGCTTTCCAATCAAAAGCCCGGATCGAGAAATTGTCGAATCCCAGCTTGAGCGGCTCCTCATCGGCCAGTTCGGCGGCGCGGCCCGGTGGGAGGCATGCGGCCGCCCCGGCGGCCGCCAGGGAGCCCAAAAATTGTCGTCGATTCCAAAATCCAGCAGGTGCGTTCATGGTTTCCTCCCTTTGCAGATTCGTCAAGGTTGCGCCACGATGGCGAATTGTCGGCAGAAAAGCAAGAGGCGGCTTTCGACGTATGGCTCGAAGGTGTCCTCATCCGTGACTCCAGCCCCCGGTCACGGCCGCTCGATGACCGGGGCGTTGGCGACACGAGGGCGGATCGGCATGCGGTCGATGCCCGGGAAATCGGGGACGCCCTGCGCGCGGAGATCCTCCTCGCCCAGGGATACGCCACACGAGTCCACCCAGGCGATCAGCCGGTGCAGGCTGACCGGATCGACTCGGACGTCGTTGTGCTTTTCGCCGGCGGCTAGTTCGACCAACCGGCGGGTGTGGGACAGGTGCTGCATCGGCTTCAATGTGCCCAACGGTTCCTGGAACCTCTTCTGCCTTCTGGCGTGATCGCCCAGTGACCGCTGCCTTCCTGCATCGCCGCGCCGGCCTGCGGCGTCCTGTTTTCGGACGCTGTTCCCAGCGTTACCCACGAAGCCCGTGACGCAGGCACGTGGCTGCCGTGAAGGCGAGACCAACCGGCAAAGCCGCGACCAAACAAGATGCAATCCGTGCTGTCCCGTCTCGCCGCCCGACCGAGCTCCAAACGCCACCGGACCATTGCCAGAAAACCCCGCGTGGGCCGCAGCCAGCATGTCCGTTCTCGGTATCGGATTCCTTCATCCGCTTCCGGTTCCCGAGATTCTGGGTGTCCGGTTCTTGCCGCCTGACGTCCCGTCGCGTCCAAGATCTGCAAGTAGGCTTCATTGGCCGTGTTCCGCCAGCCAGGCATCCAGCGGATCGAGGGATTCCCAAGCATCGGCCGCGGACAGAAGTTGGCACAGTTGGTCGTTGGTCAACTTCCGAATCCGCTGCTGCAGACTCTTGGTTAGCCGCCCCCGTTTGCCCTCCAGCACGATGACCACGGCTTTGGCAAGGCCCTCGGCTCGCCCTCGCTCCTCGCCGATTTTGACTAAATCCCGTCCCGTTCGCGTTTCCACAAGCTCCGGCAGTTCCCCGACTAACATCTTTTCGATCTCCAGTCTTGTCCGCTTCGGTAAACGTTGGATGAGCCAACTCAGGAAAACCTCTTCCAACGCTTCCTTCACGCCTCTATTCAGTTTACTCGTCTTGATGATGTGAAAGAATCCCCCGGCCTTCTGCTCCAGATCGGATTCGCTCTCCGCCAACAGCGGCTGAAAGGCGGCTACCAACGGATGGCCGGGACTACGTTCCGCCAGACGCCGCAGTTCGTCCGGCAATACGATCGACCGCACCAGACTGGTCCACGGTTTGGTGCGCGGATCGAACCGCGGCTCGCCGAAGAAGATGACGCCCTGGACCTCCCGCATGTCGAACCCCTCCTGGACCGCGGCCATTTTCTGGACGGTCCGGGTGTAGATCTGCGGGTTTTCGCCGAACTGGAATTCGATGACCGACAGCGGCGGAACCGGGCTCTGCGGGACGATCACGCCATCGGCTCGACGTTCCAACATCTTGACGGTCAGCGACCGCATCGCACACTTGCCCACCGGCGGCAACTCCGCCAATTCGAATACCCACTGCGGCTGTGCGCCGAACACGCGGTAAAGCTGTTTGTCCGTTTCCATGCCCGGTGGACTTCCAGGTGACTCCGGATGCCGATCTTCGCTCGCGTCAACAGCTTATCGTATCCGACGCGAGGCGGCAGGGGGGCGGGAGTCGTTTTCGGGCGGGGCGTTTGCAGGATGGATGAACGGTTGGCCGGAAACGCCCCCCGGAGCCGCCTCTTCCACCAGCAGCGATACGAGAGCGGCGGCCCGGTGGAACAGCGGTCGCCATCGCTCGGCCAGTGCCTGTTCGTCCGCAATCAGCATCTGCAGTTCACGCTCTTCCGGTTCTGCAGCCTGACCATTGGCGTCGCGTCGTTTGGGGAGCGGAAAAGGGGGAGCGGAGGGGATAAGTCCCATTTCGTTGGTTCCCTGGGACGCTTATTGTTTCTTTCGCGGTCGCCCTCGGGGGCGCAGCGTGAACTCCAAGCCGAGTTGCTTGGCGGTGCTTTGTTGCCAGACCTCGTCTCCGAACGGGCAGCCGCGTCGAACCGACCTGCGCAAGGCGTCCAACTCGCCTTCCGTCTGCACTGCGTGTACCAGACCAACCCAATTCCTCGGACGCGGTATCGGCCAGTCGCACAGCCCCCGACCTCGTCATGATGCTTCAGCGATGTGGGCTCACGGATAGACGTCGCGCGGCCAGCTTTCTGTTGACAAATCTATCTACAATCTAGTAGACTGATTCGTATGGCCCCGAGAGGAGATGATCATGAGCAGTACCACGGTTCGCGTTAGCGATCCGACCCACCGGACGTTGCGGGAACTTTCCGAGCAACTAGGCGAATCCATGCAGGGAATTCTGGAGCGCGCGATCGAGGACTACCGCCGGAAGCGCGTGCTGGAGCAGGCGAACGCCGGTTATGCTGCGTTGCGCAGCGATCCCGATGCATGGGAAGCCGAGCGGGCAGAACGCGCCGCTTGGGAGGCCACTTTGTCTGACGGACTGGACAACGAATGACCACACAACTTCCTTCGCGCGGCGAGATTTGGTTGGTCGATCTGAACCCGACTCGCGGACACGAGCAGTCCGGTGTCCGTCCGGCGCTTGTGGTGTCGGTTGACACCTTCAATCATGGCCCGGCCGGTCTGGCAGTTGTGCTGCCTGTGACATCGCGCGGGAAGGGAATCGCCTTGCACGTGCCCGTTGATCCGCCGGAAGCCGGCCTGACGATGAGGAGCTTTATCAAGACGGAAGATGTTCGTTCCGTGGCGGTGGAACGTCTGACGCGCCGACTCGGACAGGTAAGTCGTGCGACGATGGCCCAAGTCGAAGATCGCTTGCGGATTCTACTCGGCCTTTGACGGCTGCAATCGGTTCCCAGTGGAAATAACGTTCTCCAGCCGCCGCGCTGGTGGACACGGGAGCCACGTTGCTGTCGTTGCCGACGGCGTTGATCCAGCGTTGGGATTCGCTGAACGCGGCAAGAAACGCAGCACGGGCAGCGGCGAAGGTGCCATGTATGACGCGGTTCGGCTCACGATCCGAGGTCGCGAATGCACGATGGATGTCATTGAGGTGCCTGACAGCGTTCCCGTCCTGATCGGGCAATTACCCCTGGAACATCTGGATTTCGTCGTGGATCCGCGCAGCCGAACGCTGATCGGCAACCCGGCACACGGGGGTGAGCACGTCTACGAATTACTGTAAGGTCGCCTATCGGCCAGGCGGTCGCATTATGCGCCCAGAGACGGTGGCAGTAAGGGAGGTGAGACCGCGTCGGGCGAGACGGGACCGCGGCTTACTCACGCCAGTCGGACCGTGCCGGGGCCCTAGGGCGGGCAAGAGCTCAACTCGGCCTGCGCGTCGGCGTCCGATCAACGGTTTCCTGGAACCCTTTCCGCTTCTCGGCTCGCCGAAGCTGACCTCGACGCCGTCCAGTCCGATCTCGCGGGCCACAGCAAAATCCGCCGGATCCTGACGTTTGCCCAGCGACCAGTCGCACGCGCCCAGCAGATACTTGGGCGGCGTCGCATCGCGCTGCCGGTCAGCGGCCATCGCCTCGAGCCACGGGCGCGAGGCCAGCCATCCGAGTGCGCAATCCGTCGTTCTCGGCAAGACACGTCGAGTCCGTCGAGTCATGGCGTTGTCTTTCCCGGAGCACGGATCTTTCGAAGCAGATTGCAGGGTTACTATAATACCACGAATCGAAGCGGCCCGCGGCCCAAGTGGGGCGCGGCACGTGCTCGGCGAGGGTCTCCGACCCCGCCGAAACCGCTGACCAAAGGTCTCCCGCGAGATTGGAGACCTTCGGTCGGCCGCGTGGCGCGGTCAGAGACCGGCCACAGCAACCGAACGCGACTCGAAGACCTTGACAATGCCGAAACCGATCGGGTTCTGATCGGCGCTCAGAGCCCACCAGGAGTACCGTGAATGTCGCCGGGGAACATAGCTGAAAGCCATTCATCATGGCGGCGCATGGGGCCGTTCTTCGTCTGGCTATTGGCTTTCTACACCGTGTGGACCGTCGTGGTGTCGGCGGGTGGTCACTGGATCGCGGTTGCCGGCCATTGGCCGATCGCATTAACGATGGCGTTTGGTTCGTTCGTGGCCGGATCGACGCCGATGGGCGGCGGCACCGTCGGGTTTCCCGTCCTGGTGCTACTGTTCGGGCAGGAAGCCACGATGGGCCGCGATTTCAGCTTCGCCGTCCAATCGATCGGCATGACCAGTGCGAGCATCTTCATCCTGTGCCATCGCCTGCCGGTCGAAACCACGATGCTGCGGTGGGCCCATCGGTGTCGCGACCAAGGCGCTAACGACCGGCTTTTCGCCGGGCGTGTTCAACAACTGGCTGGTCGCCGCCGCGGTCGTCGCTCTCGGCGCTCCGCTGGGCGCATATTTCGTCCATCTAGTCGGCCGCCAACGCATTCTGGTGTTCGTCGCCGTCTTGTGCTTGGTGCAATTCTTCTGGACGTGTTACGCCGCGACGGGACTTGTGGGTGCATGGCTACTGACGGGATTTGCCTCTTTTCGCCTCGTAACCCTATACCTTAAAGACGAACCATCGCCAGAATTCCTTGTCGAACTGGGTTTTCGAGAGCAGGAAAGAGGGGCTAACGTTTGGCTGGTTGTTCCAAACGACGAGGGCGTATTCTATGGCGGTCAAACACGGGATGAGGTGCCTTGCGTCCACCCCGTTCAGATCTATCTCGACCTTAAGTTCCACCCAGAATGCTCTGCAGAAGCTGCCGAGTACCTGAAGGAAAAGTACCTGGTTCCAGTCAGCCATGCTTAACACTTACAAGCCGATGTCGCAGGTTATGCATGTAAACTACTTGCCTGCTTCGGAATGGCACCATAAGGAGCGAAGTAATACGTGCTTGGTGCCCGCGGCACGGTCAGCCTCGGTGAGGGGCCGCTCTTCCACAACCTCATAGGCACTGTTGTCACGCAGGCGACAGACGTAGCTGCTCTCCGCTTTCACGATCCAATTGAACAAGGCAAATTTGGCGTAGCCACGATCCATAACGTACAGTCGGTCAGTCGGTAACGGCGGCCTTGGTGTTTGTACGTGAGCTGCTGGTGGTCGATCCCCAGCAGGTGCAGCATCGTGGCGTGCAAGTCATGGATATGCACCGGGTCGCTTTCGATGTTGTAGCGACGGATTGCTAATCCGTCCCTGCATTTTTTATCGGGGTATTCTGCCACGATCCTGGCGTCGAAGACATCTCTTCCGCAACGGAATCCGCCCTCTTCACGATTTCATGTTGAAGTCAATAGCCCGCGGGCATCCTGCTTGATGCCTGTCACGAGGGCGGTGTGGCCTCGTCCTTTCCCCCGTCGTCCGCAGGGGAAGATGCCGACTCGCTCGGCGGTGCGGACGCCGGCTCGCCGGAATCGTCGTCAGGGAGCTCTGCGGCGGGACCGTCGGCCGCAGGGTCTTCCTGCAGCGGCTTGTCGACCGGTTTGGCGTCTTTCTCCGCTCGCCAACCGCGGAACAGGCCCCAGCGGCGCTGTTTGACCACGGGCTTGATCTGGCCCAATTCAAAGGGCGAGCTGAAGAACAGTTGAAATCCCAGATCGACCTCCGCCCAAACGTACACGGAGCTGCCTTCCCATTCCGGATCCAGCGGCACTTGATGCCCGGCCTGCGGATCCCACTGGTCCGCATCCAGGGCCACCGCGTACCAGGCTTCGACATCCTCCGGCGTCGCCTGAGGCCGCGGAGGAACCTTGCAGATCGCCAGCCGGCAGCGGCGGCAGATCCGCGGCGGCGGCCAGGTCCAGACCAGCTTCAAGTTCCCTTGGTCGTCGCGGGTTACGGCCTGTTCGAGGTCCGCTTGGAAACCGATTCGCGAGGCGGGCAGGATCTCACTCTCCAGCCACTGGTAGACCAACGGCTGGTGATGGCGGAACTGGCTGCAGATTTCGCCGACCGTGGCGGCGTCAAACAGTTCGACAAAGGCAGACCGCTGGTTGTTCAACAAGGCGTTGACGATGGCCTGCCGTTTCGCCAACGTTGCCTGCTGGGCTCGGGACCGCAGTTCCGCCAGTTCTTTGGCCAGCTGCGGAGGCACGTCGCGGCCCTGCAAGGCGGGATCCTGCAGCAGCCGTTCCGCTTCGGCCTGGTCGCCGGCTTCGATCGCTTGCGAGATCCGTTTCAAGATCACGCGGCGGCCGCTGGTCCGCTGATACAGGTCGCGCCAAGGTGCGGCTTCGGGGCAATCGTCGAGCAGTTCCGGGTTCCACAATTCCACGACGCGCCGCTCACGTTCCGCTTCGTCAGCCATCACGGGAATGGCGCGCAATTGCTGCAACAGCGGCTGTCGGGCCTCGGCCCGCGCGGCGAGGTGCTGTAATTCCTCCGACGCCAGGATGCGGCCGCGGACACGGCCCAGCAGTTCCCAAGCTCGTAGCACGGCTTCGTCGCCGTCACCCGACTCGACCGCTTTGACCAACTGGCGGTGGATCTGAATCCGTTTGCGGGCCTGTTCCGCGCGATGGATGAGACCTTCGTGATAGGTGGTGGGCAGCTGCTTCAAGACGCCGGCGATGAACGTCTCGGACTCGACCGTGCCCGCTTTTTCCAGACCGTGGACCCGTTTGACGTATTGCAGCCGGTCCAGCACCGCTTGGACCTGCGGCACCAGCGGATCGGCGGGATTCATGCTCTGCAGCGTTTCGCGAGGGACGACGGCCGCGATCTGCTTGTCCGATGCCAGCGTCGGGGTCGGCGGAGCCTGCAACAGCAACTGCCGCAGCTTGGCAACGCTCCGGCGGCGGGCGGCGGCCTGTTGAACCGGTTGCCGATAAGGCTCCGCCAACGCATGTCCGCCCAGTTTTTCCAGGTACTCCCAGGCTTCCACCAGCGCGCCGTCGTCGACAGGCGGCCGAGCCAGCAGTTCGCGAAGCCGATCCACGGTCAACAGTTTCTGGGCTTCGCGCTCGTAGACCTTGGCACTGGGGCGGCCCTTGAGCAGATGCTGGTAAGCGAGCCAGGTGTGTTTCAGCTTGTCCCAGGCTTGCAACTGTTTGGCCGAGGCCAGCACGCGGAGGATAGGTCGCACCTCGGCAGCCCGGCTGGCGGCCTCGAGGATCGGCGCGGCGGCCGGATAGTTGTGCAGCAGCCCGGTGGCGTACAACTGCTCGACGCGCTCTTCGTTGCCTTGTTTCAGCGCCTGCTCGACCGCCGTGCGGCACTCCACGCGCTGCTGGGCTTCCTGGACGTACGGCTGAATCTCCGGCGCGACGCGTTCCTCGGGTCCCATCCGCTGGACCAACTGGACGACCTTGTCCCACTCCTGCTGCGTGACCAGGTTTTCGATCGACTCGCACCACAACAGCACTTCGTCGACGGGCGGAACGTCGTGCAGATCGTAGCGGACCAGTTCAAACAAGTAATGCGCGAGGTCGCGGACCTGCTCGTCGGGCGATTGCAGCAGTTCGCGGTACAGCGGCGACGTGGCCGGCGCGTGGAAATCCTGATCGCGAAACAGGATCCGGTCGTATTCCGGCTGATCCACATACGTGATCCACAGGTACGGGGCGGCGGCCAGCGCTCGCAAGGCCACGTAGATGTACAGCGCGGAGAAGTTGTCGAGACCGGGAAACAGCAGCGTATCGCCGTTGCGGCCCGGATGCTGGTACGGCGGCAGACCGGTTTCCAAGTTGCGGCGGCCGATCAACGATGGCACGCACATGCAATCGTAATCGACCAGCCGGAAATGGCCTTCCGGCGAAACCATGATGTTGCCGTGCTGCAGATCGCCGTGGATGATTTCGTGCTGGGCCAACTCCCGCACCAGATGCAGCCAGACGTCGGCCGCGATCTGCAACGCCTCGACGTACCCTTCGCGGCAGCGGTCGCGCGTCCACTCGAACAACGTGATCCCCGGCACCCATTCCATGATCAACAGCGGATACAATTTGCCGTCTGTCGCCGAACGAATGCCCCGCTCGTCATAGTCGAAACGGACGATGCTGGACACCGTCCGCGTCTCCAGATAATCGCTGACCGTCCGATAGTGTTCCAGGCGTTCATCCTGACGGCGATTGAAAACACGGATCGCGAACTCGCTACCGTCCGGCCGATAACCGCGATAGACCGTGGCAAAGTTGCCGCTGCGGGCCTTGGGTTGCCCCAGTTGGTTCATTTCGACGGTGCAGCCCCGCAATTCCGGATCGCGGAACGCCACCCGGGGGTTCTGCAAGACGCGAGCATAATCGGAGATCAGCGGCCAGGAAGACATGGATGGCAAGCGGGGGTTGAATGCTGCACGCTGGGGAGCGGCAAAGAATGGGTCTAAGGAAACAGCCCCTATTATTCCTCAGAATCCCGGCCAATAAAAGACGGCCGCCCGGCCCGCCGGCGAGAATTCCCTTCCTCGGCTAGGCAAGCCGGGAAAAGATCAGCGACGTATTCTGACCGCCGAAGCCGAAGTTGTTGCTCATCACGTGCCGACAGCGGACGTCGCGGGCGGTGTTGGGGACGTAATCCAGATCGCAGTCGGGGTCGGGCGTCTCGTAATTGATCGTCGGCGGGACGGCGTGGTTCTGCAAAGCCATGACGCAAATCAAGGCTTCCACCGCCCCGCAAGCCGTCGTTAGATGCCCCAGCATGCTCTTGGTGCTGGAGATGGGGATATGGTACACACAGCTGCCGAACGCGCGTTTGGCCGCCAGCGTCTCGACGCGGTCGTTGACCGCCGTTCCGGAACCGTGGGCGTTGATATAGTCGATCTCTTCCGGGGACAGGCCGGCGTCCGCCAAGGCCAAGGTCATACAGCGGGCGGCGGCGCGTCCATCCGGCTCCAAATCCGTAATCCGGAAGGCGTCGTGAGCCGTCCCCCAGCCCCTCAGTTCCGCTCGCATCTCCGCACCACGCCGACGGGCGTGATCCAGGTCTTCCAGCACCAAGACGGCTCCCCCTTCGCCGACCACGAAACCGTTCCGCTGGAGGTCAAATGGTCGAGAAGCTCGTGTGGGCTCGTCGTTCTGTGTGCTGAGCGTCGACAAGCGATGGAATCCGGTGACACCAAAAGGATGGATCATGCTATGCGCACCGCCGCACAGCATCACGTCCGCGTCCCCGCGCCGGATTGCCTCGGCGGCCTCACCAATCGCTTTGCTGCTGGACACGCAAGCGGCCGTGAAATTGGCGTTGGGACCCTGGGCATTCAAGGCTGCGGCAATACAACCGACGGCTGCGCCCGGCTCCAGCACCAAGCGATCACCGCCGCCATGGATCGTGTTGACAAAACGTTCCAGCGACAGGGTTCCGCCGGAAGATGACTCCGCGACGGCTTGACAAAATGGACTGAAATCGGGAAAGATCTCGCCACAGCCCAAAAAGACGCCCATTCGCAAGGGGTTGATGTGCCCCTCCAACAGTCCGGCCATGTGGCTGGCTTTCAAGGCCGCGGCAAAGGCGAATTGCGTCTGGCGAGCGTGTTGCGTCCAGTCCGCCGGATCTTCGCCCACGTCCCGCAGACTCCAGTTGCGAACCTCGGCGGCAATGCGCACGGGAAAGCCGGTCGCGTCGAACAGCGAAATCGGACCAACTCCGGATTGACCGTCAAGCAGACGGTCCCAGATGCCGCCGACGTCATCGCCCAACGGCGTGACACCGCCGATTCCAGTTACAACAACTCGGCGCCTCATGAGTCTTCCGCCCCATCGCAAGTCCGCGGGAATCCAAAAAGTCTTCCCAGACGACCTAATTTCTCCGCCTGAATTCATAGCTTAATGTGTATTGCTTCGCACGGAAGTGCCCTGCAAATTAACCGCAAGACCCTTTTTTTCCGTTTGTGCCGAAGAACCGCGCGAAAGGAACCAATCCCGTCGAGTTTTCGTGGGAAGGCACGCGGGGTGAGTCGGGGTTGCTCCGAAAAAGGTGGGGTGCGGGGCCTCCGATGCTGGACGTGGAGCAGGTTTCCGAACCTGCCAATGGGGAACGTCGTGCCTCGACGTTTCTTCGTTCGGGCACGCGGAGAAACACCGCTTAAGGGGAGTCCGAATCGGGCTCGCCGATTTTTCGCAGGTATTCGGCCAAACGGCACTGTAAATCGACGAGATTCTGCCACTGACAAGCGTCCAGCGACACGCGCTCGCCTTTCTCCTCGCGGACGCATTCCAGCAGGTGACGGATCGTAATCGTCAAGTACTCAATGACTTCCGCCAATTGTGCGGCTTGGCCGGGGCTGAGCCGATCCGGCAAATCCGGCGGCTGCAACTCGAAAAACATCGCCTGAATACTTTCCTGGTCTTTCCAGGGTACACCAGATTCCGACGAAGGGATTTCTGCGGGCAGCGGGGAAGTTTTCGGTCGCCGTTTTTGCCCCCGACCGCCGTTGCACAGATCCTTCAGACGCTGCGAAATCTGTTCTCGAGTGCCGAATACCATCACCGTACGGCCAACCTGGACGACATCGCCGAAACGCAGGTTCCGCAACTGGACGTCCTCGCCGTTGACCTTGGTTCCATTGGTGCTTTCCAAGTCCGTCAACACGACCTGTTCGTGGTCCATCTGGATCTTGGCGTGGTACCGGCTGACACGTTCATCATTCAGTTGAATCGTGTTGCCTTCCTCACGTCCGATGGTGATAGGAGGTTCCAAACTGGGATATGTGCGTCCGCGATCAGCACCATCGAGGACACGGAAAGTTACCCGCGGCATGAAAGTCACATCCAAAGGAACCCAAGATGGAAGGCCTGCATCCTGGCGTCGTTACAAGCCGGTTCAATCATTGCTTATAGCATTTTGCCGATTCCAAGGTCAAGACACGGGAGTCTCTTCCTGGTGGCAAGCAAAGCCCGCGACGAGCAGCTTTGTTGGTCCGGCACACATGGCTGCCAGTATAGCACGAGATCGCCCGCGGATATACCACCTGGCGATCATCGTCGTAAGATGTTTCCAACGGAGGCTCGTCCAAACGCCCTCGACAAAGTTCCCTCAATCCGTAAAATTTTAGGTTTCTGCAACCATTCAGGAGAATCAACGTGGACCCCACAGAGAAACCGCCGACAGTTTCGGTCAACAAAACGCAAGTCGTCAAAGCCTACCTCGCCAGCCACCCCAAGGCCACTCCTTTGAAGATCTCAGCGGCCCTGGGATCCCAAGGCATTGATGTCTCCCCGAGTTACGCGGCCGGGATCAAAAGCAGCTTGAAGGCAAAGAAACGCAAGAAAAAGGTCGCGTCCAAGGCGTCCTCCCCCGCGGCGCCCGCAGCCGCTCCCTCCCCGGCGGACGACACGGTGTCTCTGGATGCACTCCGCAAGGCAAAGACCCTGATCCGAGAACTCGGCGGTCTGGAGCAAGCCAGGCAGGCGTTAAAAACGCTGACCCTGCTGCTCGATTGACCGCGTGCCGCTCGAGCCCCTCGCAGTTCCCTCGTAGCATAGGCTGCCAGCCCGTGACAAATCCTCCGCCGCCGCGCCCGAACCCGAGCACGACTCGATTTCCGCAGAACCAGCCATGAATTGGCGCTTGTTGTTAACCGCCTTGATCCTGCTTGGGTCCGCGCGTTTGGCGCCGGGCGCCAGCGACAAGTCCGATGCCCGGGATGAGAGCTTCCGCCGCCTGGTCGTGGGCACTTGGGAGGACGACTACCAGGGCAAACGCACCATGACGCTCCGAGATGACGGCAAGGGAACGATGCTGGTGGAATTGAGTGGTATCCGGGCGAAACTGTTTGCGGAACGATTGAAGTTCGACATGGTTTGGTCCGTGGAACAGGGGCGGCTGAAGAAGCGGACGATCGGCGGCGAGCCGGCCCTTTCGGTCCAGTTGATCCTCAAGACCATGGGCGACCGCGTGGATGAGCGCATTTTGGAGCTGACCGACGATCGTCTGCTGTTGCAAGACAAGGACGGCAAGACCAAGTACGACTGGCGTCGCAAGCGTTTTGAACCGTAGGCCACCACAACATCAAGGGGAATTGTCGTGAACGCAGTCAAGATCGTCGGCATGTTCTTGCCGATTCTGCTCGGAAGCACATTTCACGCCGTTGCCGCCGCGCCGCGTCCCAACATGGTCGTCTTCCTCGCGGACGACGCGGGCTGGGGCGACTACAGCCGGAACGGCAATCTGCAGGTCAGCACGCCCGCCATCGATTCGCTGGCCCGCGACGGCGTGACGCTCGATCGCTTCTACGTCTGTCCCGTGTGCTCGCCCACGCGGGCGGAACTGCTGACCGGGCGCTATCATCCGCGAACGGGCGTCCGCGGGGTCTCGACAGGCCAGGAGCGGATGGACTTGGACGAGCGGACGATCGCCGAGGCGTTTCAGGCCGCCGGCTACGCCACCGGCGCCTTTGGCAAATGGCACAATGGCAGCCAATGGCCATACCACCCGATGGCCCGCGGGTTCGACGACTACTTTGGCCATACCTCCGGCCATTGGGGCGAGTACTTCGACCCGCCGCTGGAACGTCGCGGACGCATGGAACGGACCCAAGGTTACATCGTCGATGTCTGTACCGACGAGGCGCTGGCCTTCATCGACCAGAATCGCGCGAAGCCGTTCTTCTGCTACGTGCCCTTCACCACGCCCCACTCCCCCTGGGCCGTACCGGAGGAGGATTGGAAACGATTCCAGGACAAACCCATCCCCCAAACCGCGACACAGCCCGCCCAGGAAGACCTCGACCACACGCGCTGTGCGCTGGCCATGATGGAAAACCAGGACCGGAACGTCGGACGCATCCTGAAAAAACTCGCGGACTTCCAGCTTGCCGACAACACGATCGTCGTCTACTTCTCGGACAACGGCCCCAACAGCGCGCGGTGGACCGGCGGGATGAAAGGGCGCAAAGGCAGCACGGACGAAGGCGGGGTGCGCTCGGTCTGCTTTATCCGCTGGCCGGCTCACCTGCCCAGCGGCCGAACGGTGCCTCAGATCGCCGGCGCGATCGATCTGCTACCCACCTTGACCGCGCTGGCCGGCGTCGCACCCCTGGGCGACAAGCCGCTCGATGGCCGCGACCTGTCGCCCCTGTTGCGAGGCGAAGCCGCTCCGTGGCCCGAGCGCATGATCTTCTCGACCTGGGCCGGACGAGTCAGCGTGCGCACGCAGCAGTTCCGGCTGGACGCGACGGGGGCGCTGTATGATATGGCGGCCGATCCGGGGCAGACACGGAACGTCGCGAACGAGCACCCCGAGGTCGCTGCGCGTCTGACGCAAGCCGCGACCGACTGGCGGACCGAGATGTTCGGCACGGCGATGTTCGGCACCGACACCGGAGCAAAGCCGGGACGGGGCCAGGCCGTGGACCCGCGGCCGATCCCGGTCGGCTATCCCGAGTTCCCGATCACGATGCTGCCCGCCCGCGACGGCGAGCCGCGCGGCGGCGTTCAGCGCAGTTCCAACGCGCCGAATTGCTCGTACTTCGTCAACTGGACGGACCAGGAAGGTCACATGGTCTGGAACCTGGACGTCCAGACCACGGGCGATTACGAAGTGGTCATCGACTACACCTGCCCGCTGCCGGACGCGGGTTCGAGGATCGAACTGAGTTGCGGCGACAACCGCCTGTGCGGCTCGGTGACACCCGGCTGGAATCCGCCGCTGTACACCAACCAAGACACCCTGCCGCGCCCGCCCGGCGAGTCGCAGATGAAAGAGTTTCGTCCGCTGATGCTGGGCACGATCCGGTTGGACAAGGGCACCGGCCCGCTGACGCTCCGCGCGTTGGAGGTTCCCGGCCGCTCGGTCATGGACGTGCGGCGAGTGACGCTGACGCTGGTGAAACCTTGAAAATTGCCGGCGGGACTCGAGGTGGTCTCGAAAAGCGATTTGCCAACTGGCAAGGCGCGATCCGCCTTGTTAGCATGAGTGGATGGATTTGTTGCCGGTCGTGAGTTCAGGGTGGGTGACTGCTCGAAACATGTGCCGGGCTTTTGTAGAACATCTAGAACCTCCTGGAGGACTGAACCGTGGATCGTCGCCAACTGTTGAAAACTGCGGCTGCTGGAGCTGGCATGGTATTGCTACCGAGCGGGACGCGTGCGGGCGAGAATGCTCCCAGCAACAAGTTGAATATCGCGCTGATCGGCGTTTGGGGCCGCGGGCTGGCGCACTACGACTCGCTGGCCGACGAGAACGTGGTGGCACTGTGCGATGTGAATGAAGCACGTCTTCCTGAAGCGTCAAAGCGATTTCCCAAGGCCAAGACCTACGTCGATTGGCGGAAATGCCTCGACCAGAAAGACCTCGACGCCGTGGTCTGCTGCACGGCCGACCACACGCATGCGTTCATCGCCAATTGGGCACTCAATCGTGATTTGCACGTGTACATGGAGAAACCGCTGGCGATCAGCGTCCAGGAAGCGCGCATCGTGCGGGCGAACTGGTTGAAGAAAAAGGACAAGCTGGCCACGCAAGTCGGCATGCAACGGCACGCCATGGCGAATTTTAACCGCGTGCGCGAACTGATCCGCGACGGCGCCATCGGCGACTTGAGTGCGGCCTACGCCTGGGGCAACCGCCAGATCCGCCGCGACGGTTACCTGCCCGCCGAAGGCCAGCCGCCGGAGGGTTTCCACTTCGATCTGTGGCTTGGCCCGTCCCCCGCCCATCCCTACAATCCCGGCTATTTCTCCGGCGGGCCGGGCATGAACTGCCTGTCCTGGAACATGTTCTGGGATTTCGGTGCCGGCCAGATTGGCGACATGGGCAGCCACACGATGGACCTGCTGTGGAACGCCTTGGATGCCAATCTGCCGACCTCGGCCGAAGCCACGGGCGAGAAGTTCAACCCCGACGTCACGCCGGTCGAATGCGAATCGCACTTCGAGCACCCGGCCAATGATTGGCGCGGTCCGATCCGTGTCAGCTGGTACCAGGGCGGCCGCATGCCCCGCGCGCCCAAGCCGTTTATCGATCTGAATCAGATCGATCATGGGGTGATGTTCAAAGGCTCGAAGGGATTCCTCATCGCCGACTTTGCCTCGCGGATCGTGATGCCTTTCGGCGACGACGCCGACCTGACCTATTACCAGCCGCGCACGCGGGAAACGGTGCTGCCGCCGCTGGGCCATTTCCAGAAGCAGTGGCTCGACGCCTGCAAGAATCCCAGCCTCAAGACGGCCTGTGACTTTGGGTACAGCGGCGACATGATCGAGCAACTGCTGCTGGGGCTGGTCGCCTACCGCGTGGGCCAGAAACTCGACTACGACGGTGCGACCGGTCGCGTCACCAATTGCCCCGAAGCCAACGAGTTGTTGGGACGCCAGTACCGGCCCGGCTGGACCCTTGATGGTTGAGCGAGGCAGCAACTGTCACAAGGCTTGCGGTCGCCACGCTTGGCCGTGGCGACCTTCCTGCTTGTTCTTCCGGCGTTCGCAGCATTTCCCCTTGAGTGCGTGGCTGTCGGTTCCTGCCAACAGGATCGAAGCGACAACGACAAGGATGCTCAGCCGGCGAAAGCTCGAGGATTCTCCTTGATGACATCATTCCTGGCGGGGTCACGTCAGGGGTCGTAGCGGCCGAATTCCGTTGCCGCGTCGACCAACGCGCGAATGTTCTCCGGCGGGGTCATGGCGGGCAGCGCACAACCGGCGTTGAGCACAAAGCGACCGCCGGGTTTCCAGGTCTCGATCAGCCGCCGCGTGGCCTCGCGCACCTGGGCCACGGAGCCCAGGGCCAGCACGCCGCTGGGATCGACGTTGCCGAACAGCACGTGCTCGCGGCCAGCCGTGGCCTTGGCCCTCGCCGCATCGGTCTTGTAGTCCAACTCGAAACCACACGCCGGGTAGTGGGCGAGTTGATCGAGGATGGACGACGTGTTTCCGCAGATGTGAATCACGGTGAAGATCCCGTCGGCGGCCAACTCGCCGACGAGCCGTTCCTGATACGGCCGCGCAAACCGTTCGAAAATGGCCGGCGAAACGACGTCGGGGCCGGCCGGACTGTCCCCCAGCGACGTGAAATCGGCGCCGGCTCGCCGGACCGCTCGATGCGTGGCCAGATGGCTCTGATAGCAGACTTCGAGCAACCGCTGCAGCCCGGGATGATCGGGCTCGGAAACGAGATCCATCATAAAGTCCTCCATGCCCCGCAGCAGGCCGGCTAGCGAGAACGCGCACTGGTCGGCGTTGCCGCGGATGGCCACTTGGCCGCCCACGGCCGCGGCCATGATGCGGACCGCTTCCAACAGCACCGGAATCCGCCCATCGCGCTCCGGGTCCACCGGCCGCAGCCGCTCGGCTTCGTCCAGACAGCCGATGGCCGGCGCGGCAATGTGCCCCGGTTCGCCCGGCGTGTTGTCGCGGCGAGCCCCCATCGCTTCGGCCAGCATGGTGGTGTCCAGGTCGATCAGGATGCAATCGTAACCGTACGTGTCCACCGCCTGCAGATGCGCTCGAGCCGCCGCTTGCGGCTCGGTGAGATACTGTTCGAGCGACACGCCGGCTTCGCGAGCCGCTGGCAGAAAGTTATGCAGGCAGACCGGCACGCGGTCCGGCAACTCGCCCCGCAAGACGCTCATCACGCGCTGGTATCCGTTCATGCTTCGAGTTCTCCACAGGTTACGGCGGTGGGAATGCTATCCTCAGCCACGGCCAGTTTGCATTATCCGGCGGCCTACGCCTTGTTCTTGGTCCGCGCGGCTTTGCCCTTCTTGGCTTTGTCCTTGTTGGCTTTGTCCTTGTTGCGAGCCTGGTCGCTCTTCTTGGGCTTCGCCGCTCTCGCTTCCCCGTGGTGGACGGTGACCTGGACCGTGACCGTAATGTCGGACAGCAGCCGGATGTTCGACAGCACGTCGAGCGAGTTGCCGGACAGGAAATCCCGGTCCGCCTTGTTGTCCAACATCAGTTGAGCCTCGTTGTCCGAAATCCGGCACGGGTTGTCCGTGAACATCCCCATCTTCTCCGGCTGGATCAGGCCGGTCAGGCTCGGAATTTGGATATCTTTCAAAGCTCCCAGTAGCTGGGGCAATCCGCCGAGTTTTGCTTCACCGCCCGCGGAGGCGGACGGGGCGTCGGCGGCGAGGGCCCCGCCGCCAAAGAGGACCAGACCGATTCCCGCCAGGGTTCGCAGCAGATTCTGTTTCCTTCTCATCGTTCGTTTCTCCCGGGTGTTGGTTCCAAACGTTCAAATCGAGTATACTCGAAAGCCGCAAGTGTTTCACGCTACCCACCGTCCATGGAGACCGTTCCCATGCAATTCGACCACATCGGCATTATCACGACGGAGAAAAAGGCCGACGAGATGTTCGTGCCGGCCACGCGGGTTTGGGTCACTGACTTTCAGACGCATCCGCAGCATATCGAGTGGCTGCGGTTCGAGCCGGACAGTCCGGTCACGGGCAAAGTTCGCGAGATGCCCCATGTCGCGTACCGCGTCGATAGTATCCAACAGGCGGCTCGAGGCATGAAGGTCCTGCTGGAGCCGTTCGACGCGGGGATCGCCACCGTCGGGTTCTACGAAACGTCGGACGGAGCCGTGGTTGAGTTCATGGAATACCCCGCGGCCTGACGGCAGCGACCCATTCTGAGGAGTCTGAACGCCATGTCCAACTCGATCCGTACTGTACTTGTAACCGGCGCCAGCGGCAAGCTGGGCGTCCCGTTGTGCACAGCCCTTCTGCGGGCCGGCTATGCCGTGCTCGCCTTGCGGCATCGGAATCCCGTCGGCGTACCCGGCATCGAAGAGATCCAGGGCAGCGTCACGGACCTCGCCTTGGTCGAGAACCTCGTCGCCCGCAGCGACGCCGTGATCCACCTGGCCACCTGCAAAGAAGACCGCGATGGCCTGATCTGGGTCAGCGCCCAGGGAACGTTCCACCTGCTCGACGCCGCCATGCGGACCAAGAAACCCAAACGCGTGATCCTGGCCAGCGGCGACGCGGTCAACGGAATCTACTTCAATCCCCAGCCGGTTCCCATCCGCGAAGACATGCCGCTGGTCGCTTATCCCGGCTACTATCCGCTGTCCAAGGTGATCGAAGAGGCGATGTTCCAGCAGTACTATCATCAGGCGGGTGTGCCCACGGTCTGTCTGCGGATCTCGTGGATCCACGCCGAAGACGATATCCTGAACCACATGACCGTCGCCGGCGAGTGTTTCGGCGTGCCCGTGTGGAACGAATTGATGACCGACGCCCAGCGGGCAGATTATGCCACCGGCCGCGACGCAGCGGTCGCGTTGCGGCATCCGGATGGTCGACCGATGCGGCGGCACATCGTGGCGGTCGAGGACTGCGTGCAGGCGTTCCTGCTGGCTCTCGAACGCGATGGGATCGAAGGCCAGACGTTCATGATCGCCATGACCGATCCCTTTGATTACGTGGAGGCCGCCCATTACACGGCTCAACAAATGGGTATCGACGTGCTGGACCTGGTCGACCCGATCGGCCAGGATTTCTGTATCGACACGACCAAGGCCCGCTATGCGCTCGGCTATCACCCCAAATATGACATCCACCGTTTGATCGACCAGGCCGTCGAGTTCCGCCGGTCCGGCCAACAACGCCGCGAACGGTCGGGATATCAAGGGTAGATGCGAGGAGTGAAAGCGGGAAATGCCATCGCAGCGGACGCCCGAAAGATTCGATCCCGTCTCGAAGCTTCCCACAACGCCAACTGACCCCTGACTACTGACCCCTGACCCCTGACCCCTGCACGGAGAACCTCATGCATCTAAAAGACAAAGTCATTCTGATTACCGGAGGCACGTCCGGCATCGGCGAAGCCTGTACGGAGTTATTCGTTCGTCACGGGGCGAAAGTCGTCACGATGTCGATCCAGCGAGAGGCCGGCGATGCGCTGGCCAAGCGTTTGAGCGATGAAGGAGGAACATGCCTCTTTCAGTTCGGCGACACCAGTCAGGAAGCGGACGTCAAGGCGGCGGTTGCGTTAGCTGTCGAGCGGTTTGGGCGACTGGATTGTGTGCATGCCAACGCGGGCATCCTCCGCAATCAGAAGATCACGGACATCACGCTGGACGACTTCCACGCGCTGATCAACGTCAACCTGCTGGGCCCCGTCCTGGTGGCGAAACATGCCATCCCGGTTATGGAGCGGCAGGGCCGGGGCGTGATGTGTTTCACCACCTCGGTCGCCGCGGACATCGGTTTTCCGGGGCACGGCGTGTACTGCGCTTCGAAAGCGGCCGTGGTGGCTCTGATGCGCAGCTTGACGACCGACCACAGCCCGCACGGCGTGCGTTTTGTTGCGGTCAGTCCGGGCACGATCGATACGCCGATGCTGGCTGCCTCGTGTGCCGGTTGGGACACGCCGCAAGAGGAACTGTATGCCCAGGTGGCGAAGAAAATCCCCGTCCAGCGCATGGGCCGGCCGCTGGATGTGGCCCATGTGGTGGCCTTTTTGTTCACCGACGAAGCCGGCTTTGTCAACGGCAGCGTCGTGCATTTGGAAGGCGGCACCCTGTGCCTGCCGCCGTGGTGATCCGCCGGCAAAGCCTGTGACCCACCTTTTTTTTCCCAACCCGGTTATGTTCCGTTCTTTGCGTACTGACGACTCGAATCCTTCCCGCCTTGGAGACCAACCCCATGTTCGCTCCGTTCGCTGTCCTGCGTTCGATTCTGCCGCTGCTCGTTCTGGCCGCTGCCCTTGGCGCGGTGGCTGCGGAGCCGGTCCAACCGATTCGTGTGGGCATGATCGGATTGGACGCTCATGCCGTTCCCTTCACCCGGATCATCACCGATCCGAAGACGGAAGCTCCGATCAAGGAGATGCAAGTCGTGGCCGCCGTGGCGGCGTTCAGTCCCGACATTCCGTTCAGCGCCGACAATATCGAGAAGAACACGCAAGCGATGCGCGAAATGGGCGTCGAGATCGTCGATTCGGTCGAAGCCATGCTGCCCAAGGTCGATGCGGTGATGTTGCTGAGCATCGACGGGCGGCCGCACTTGGCTCAGGCGGCACCTGTGCTGGCAGCCCGCAAGCCGATCTTTATCGACAAGCCCGTGGCGGCCTCGCTGGTGGACATCGTGCGGATCTTTGATCTGGCCGAAAAGACCGGCACGCCGTGCTTCTCGAACTCGTCGCTTCGCTACAGCCCCGGCATCGCCGGCATGCGCGACGATCCGCGCGTGGGCCGCGTGCTGGGCTGCGATGCGTACAGCTCGAATGCGCCGCTGGAACCCACTCACCCCGACTTGTTCTACTACGGCATTCACGGTTGCGAACTATTGTTCACCATCATGGGGCCGGGCTGCCAATCGGTGACGCGCGTCAAGACGGCGACCGCCGATCTGGCGGCCGGCACTTGGGAGGACGGCCGACTGGGAACGTTTCGCGGCATCTTGCAGGGACGTACCGGCTTTGGCGCCACCGTGTTCGGCGACAAAGGCATCGCGCCGTCCGGCGAGTTTGGCGGATACCCGCCGCTGCTGGTGGAAATCGCCAACTTCTTCCGCACCGGTCAGCCCCCGTTCAGCGCCGAACATACGCTGGAGATCTACGCTTTCATGGAAGCCGCCGACGAGAGCAAGCGGCAGGGCGGCGTCCCGGTGACGCTGAGCAGCGTGCTGGCCAAGGCCCGCGAAGCGGCTGCTGCGCCGCAGGATTCGAAATGAAGAACGATCCTACCGGCTCGCGAGGACTGCAGGATGGACGATCGGGCCAAGACCAAGCGGCAACTGATCGACGAGTTGGTGCAACTCCGTCGGCAGAGTGCCCAGTGGAAACGGCTGGCGGCCATCGGCGAGGCGATGCCAGGCTTGGCGCACGAGAGCCGCAACGCCTTGCAACGCAGTCAGGCGTGCCTGGAAATGCTGTCCCACCGCGTCGAGGATCGGCCCGAAGCCCTGGAATTGATCCTTCGTCTGCAACAGGCCCAGGACGATCTGCATCGGCTGTATGAAGAAGTGCGCGAATACGCCGCGCCCATCGTCCTGCAACCGGAGCGGCACGACCTGGCCGGATTGTTTCGCGAAGCCTGGGACGGCGTGACCGTCATGCACCCGAACCGGCGGACCTGTTTCCACGAAGCGCACGCCGACTTGGATCGGATGTGCGAAGTGGATGCGTTTGCCGTCCAGCAGGTGTTTCGCAATATCTTGGAGAATGCCTTGGATGCCTGCCCGGATCCGGTGCAAGTCGAGGTTGAATACTCGCGCGCCCAGCTGCACGGAAAACCGGCGGTTCAGGTGCGGATCCGCAATCACGGTCCCGGTTTGACGTCGGAACAGCAGCAACGGATCTTCGATTCGTTCTACACGACCAAAACGCGCGGCACGGGGCTGGGCATGCCCATCGCCAGACGCCTGGTCGAAGCCCACGGCGGCCAGATCGAGGCCGCGTCGCCAGCCAACTCGGGGGCCGAAATCGTGATTGTGCTGCCCCAGCGTCTCGGCTGAACAGAGCCGCTGGCGACGGATCGAGGACGCGGCCAATACGTATGTCCCGGTGCAAAGACAATGCAACCAGGGCCGTTTCATCGAACAAAGGGGGCAGGCTCTCCGCGTCTAGCCTGGATTCGGATCGGCGTGATAAACCCGCACGCTGCACGCACCATTGGGCAGATCCGCCTTGAACATGGCGGCCTTGGCATAATTCAAGTCCGTCCGCAGCACGCCCATGGTGGGATCACGGCGATTTGCCCCCGCCACCCGCGTCGTCCAGCCGTAACCGCGCAACGCACTGTACGTGGTCTGCGGAATGACCGCCCTATCCGGCAGGCTGCAGGTAAATGGTACTACGACGGCACCGATGCGTCCCGCCTGCGGCGGGCGCGATATCTCCTGCCGGCGACGATCGCCCCCAGCAACGCGAACGAAAGCCCCATCGTACCCGGTTCGGGAGTTACCGTCAGGGTCGCCGTACCTGGCGCAATTCCGAAATCGTCAAGTGCGGTGAACGTGCCAGTGAAGAAATCGTCGTCCCCGGGAAAGGTGGAGAATTCTTCAACACTGATGCTTGTTACGCCCGCTGCCAACCCCGTAAATCGAAACGTGCCCAGGAGGATCCGGCCGTTTGCATCGGCGGTGACGAATGGCCCCCCGAAGATGTCCGACACTCCCTCGTTCAATTCGGCGACGGATCCAACGAGGTCGATGAATTTAACGGCGGCTCCGTCATCGAACGCCGGATTCTCTTTGATCAAGCTAACCTCGGCAATTCCCACCGGGTTCCCAAACGACACGCGAACGCCGGCCAGTGCCAGCCCGTCAATTTGCAAATCAGGCTCACCTAAGGCAAGCGGGCCTGTCTGCCTCAAATGAACCTGAATATCAACCCACTGTCCCGGTCCCGCGATTCCAATCGCCGTCTGCGGCGCACCGCCCACGGCGAACTCCAGCATCAGCCCTGCAGAACTGGAAGCGGTAGGAAGCAGCCCAGCCAGGAAAACCCCAAGCAACACAACGATACGCACCATCATACGAACCTCCCTTTACGCAGCCTTTGAAGAATTTGTATCTCAGCAGAAGTGCCCAGCGGGAGTCATTCTCCCCAACTTGTCAATTCTCTGACCTCTTGCCCCGTTCCGGTTCCGCACATCGCGTCAGCCCGTCCACGCCAGCCGTTTCCGATAGCGGCCCATGAACTGGTTTTGATCGTTCCCATCGACGTCGTTGTCCAAGTCGTAGTCGAAGTACCACAGGTACTTGGAACTCGCCGACGTCGAGTTCACGGCCCCGCGGATGCGGAAGTAGTCGGCGTTATCCACGTCCCGATCCCCGTCGCTGTCGCCAAAGAAGCGGAAGAACTTGTCGGCTTCCGCCGCCCCGAACTCGTAGTCGCTGCCCGTGCCCAAGCCGTCCTGCTCCAGATCGATCCTCAGCAGGTAGTTGCCGTCGGCCAGCGAGCCGCCGCTGATCCCGGCCCCGCTGAAGGTCAACCTAGCCACGGTCTTGCCCGGCTTGCTCAGGGACACGGTCAACTCCACCGGCTCGTTGGTGGCCTTGTTCACCAAATGAAAGGCCCCAGCGGGCAGGTTCACGATCGACGTGAACGTCACCGTCACGCTGTTGACCATGGACCGCTGTGCCGAGCCGTCGTTGATTTGCACCGATTCGACGGCAGGGGCCGCCCCGCCTGGCGGGTTCACCGTGATCGAGACCGTGGCGATGTTGGAATCGGCTTGGCCATCGTTGGCCTGGTAGGTGAAACTGTCCGGGCCCGCGTAGCCCACGACAGGGGTATACGTCAGCGAACCGTCGGGGCTCACGACCAGCGTTCCGTGCGCCGGTTCCGTCAACGGGATCGCCGTCAGCGTGCTGTCCACGTCGCTGTCGTTGGCCAGCAGTCCGCCGGCCGCAGAGATCGTCAAGACCGACTCGTACTCGGTCGCGTAGGCATCGTTGCGAGCGACGGGCGGGTCGTTCACCGAGTGGACGAGGATCGTCACGGTCGCCGGCGCGGAATGCTGCGAGCCGTTGGTCACGCGATAGGTAAAGCTGTCCGTGCCGTGGAAGTTGTCGAACGGCCGGTAGCTGAAAGCACCGGTGTTCGGGTTCAGGGACAAGTAACCGTGCGACGCCGTGCTGAGCAATTGGGCGGTCAGGGTTTGACCGGGAGGGGCCGTGTCCCCCACGAAGATTCCCGGCGCGGGCACGACCAGGACGACGTCCTCGTTCGTGTCGTAGGCGTCGTCGTCGGCCGACCATTCGAGGATGGTCGTCAGGACCACATCGTTGCCGTCACCGCCTGTGTAGCTGATCACGGCTGGCAGTCCGCTGCCGAGAAAATCGGGAATCACGCAGCCTTCGGGCAAGCCCTGAAACGTCCCCGCATGGTCCCCCGGCCCGCTGCCGTCGTTGCGGAGGATCTCGAAGACCTGGCCGGCCCCGGGCACGAAGCCGCCGAGTGCGGACAGGTTCAACAGGACGTTCGCCCCGATGGTCACCGTGCCGGTGACGCTCAACTGGTCGTACTGCGTGCCGAGTGCGGTCCCGCCGATCTCGACGTCGAACTGGGAGCCGTCGCCGAACGTGACGCTGCCGGTGTGGGTGATGCCGGGGCTGGCGCCGGGGCGGATGGAGCCGCCGCTATTGACCAGCACCGTGCCGTGGATGGTACCGCTGCCGCCGAGCGCGGCGCCGCTGTCGATCACCACGTCCAGGGCCGCGGGGCCGTCGGCCAGCGAGCCGTTGACCAACAGCCGGCCGCTGCTGACGGTCGTCGTGCCCGTGTAGGTGTTCTCGCCCGAGAGAACCATGGTCCCGGCGCCTCGCTTGACCAAAGCCAGGTTCCTGGCGTCTTCGGACCCCTCCTCCGGTCCGCCCAGCAGGCCGCTGTAGGTCGAATCGCCGGCTTGATCGATGGTCAGAGTGGCCGCCGTGAACGAGCCGTTCGTGATCGCCCCCGCGCCCGTGACGCCGGCGCCGGTGATCAGGGTCAGGTTCTGGGCCGGCAGCGTCATCAGGTCGGTACTGACACCGATGGTGATCGTGCCCGCATTGGCGTCGCCGATCTGGATCGTCCCGGCGGTGATGCTGTTCAGTTCAATGTCGTTCAGGCCCAGCGTCCCTGGACCGTCCGTGCCGGAGTGGATGGCCGTGCCGCCGCTTTTTGGGCGAAGGGTGACTTGCCGGTCCCCGACATCGATGACGTCGGTCTCAGGGGGGGAGACGAAGTCCATGCTGTCCGCAATGAGCGTGACGTTCGCGGTGCCCGCACCGGGCGTCGCATTGACTGTCGAAACGGCGCCCGTTGTTTCGATTTGCAGCCCGCGACTCCACGTGCCTTCCCCAGCCGTCCCAATAATCTGGATGTCTCCCGTCGCTGCCGCGTTGTCTCTGGTCGAGATCACTTTGCCATCGAAGTCCAGGACGACGCCGTGATTGGAACTGCCGCCACTGCCACCGGTGCCCTGCACCGTGATCTGGCCACTGCCGGAGGATCGCACCTGGCCACCGGAGCCCAGAAGAACGCCCCAGTTAAAACCGCCCGAGCCGGTGCCTCCCTGGCCCCGACGACGAAGTCCCGCCGCCAATCGCCGTCGGCGACGCTGTCAGCGTCGCCATCCAAGACGTTTCCTGAGGTGTCGGTGATCGTGTCTTTCACCGTCAGCCGGTAGACATCTTCTACGAGGGCGGAAAAGTCCAGCGTGACCGTATTGCCCGCGACGGTGGGCGATATGATCGTCACCACCGGATCATCGCCCGTTCCCAGCAATCCATCCGCGCCCGCCCGCCGCAATTCATAGTTCGCCGCCAAATCGGCCCCGAGCACCGATTCGCTGAAGTTGATTTGCATCGAGGTCGTTCCCGCAGGCAGTGTACCGCTGTTGGCAAACGACGGCGTCGTCCCGACGACGGTCGACGGAACGCTTTCGAGCAGCGTTACGTCGTTGCCGTTGCCACCGACGTACGTGATCCGCTTGTTTGTCCCGTTGACGCTGATGACGTCTCCTTCGGCCAAGCCATTGAACGTCCCGATCACCGCGTCGCTGCCGTCGTTGACAACGATCACGAAGCTGTCCGCGGCTGTCGGCGCATAGCTGCCGGAGATCATCAAATCCACGCCCGTCAGATCGACGCTGCCCTGGACGTTCAGTTGCGTGTACTGCGTATCGGGCGCCGGGCCATCGATGACAATCGCCAAGTCGCTGCCGAACGAGAGAATACTCGCGGTCACATCGGTCCCCGACTTCGTGGGCTTCACCGCCGCGGGGGATACTCCGGGATCGAGCAGCAGCGTGCCGCCGCCGGTGTTGATCTGGCCGCCGCTGATGAGGACGTCCGAGCCGCTGGTGAGGACCATGTCGGTTGTCGCCGTACGCGTGATGTCTGCGCTGACGGTGAGCGTCCCGCTGTTGGAATCGCCGATCTGCAACGTTCCGGCTGAAACTTTGTCCAGTTCGGCGTCGGTCAGGCCGAGCTTTCCGGGGGTGTGAGTGCCGAGGTTGATTTCCCGACCGGGTTGAGTGGGCGCGATGGCAACGGTGCCAACCCCCGCATCGATGCTTCCCTGAATCACTATGTCGGCTGCAAAGATCGAAATGTCACCGCCGACGGAGAGGAGCCGCGCGCTGTGAACCGCCGCGACTTCGGCCGCCGAAAGTGCGCGATTGAACACCGTTACTTCGTCCAACTTGCCGTCGAACGCCTGGATGGGATCGAGCCCTCCCCCTACCGAATCCTGCTCCTGCCCCAACATCAGCACTCCGCCAGCAGCGATTGGGATTGTGTTCACCGAGCCGACGAATGCCTGCACGCCGTCGCGATACAGACGCAACGTACTTCCTTGCCGGGTGACGACGACATTGTGCCAATGGCCATCGGAGATGTTCGCCCCGGTGACGATTTTCTGACCCGCGACCCAAATCTCCAAGTTGTTCGGTGCGGCGACAAGCAGGTCGTTGGCGGAAAGTCCCGAGGCGTAGGAGAACAAGCCTGACAGCGCGAACTGCGAGGTTTGCGCCCATAGGCTCACGGTAAAGTCGGTTGTGGGCCAGGAGACGGGCGCGGAACGCGTTACACGATCGGCGATGCTGAAACCATCGAACTTGAGCGCGGAGTCGCGAATGCCGGTCGTCGAGGCGTTCGCGTCATTCGTATTGAGAACGCCATGGTTCCCGAAGGCGGAACTGTCGACGATGACCGTTCCATTTCCGGCAGGGGCTTCGTCGAGTTTCCAATACAAGACGGCGCCACTGGGAATAATGCCGGGTAGCAAGTGAACGTAGTCGCCGACACCGTCGCCATCGGCATCTGCCACCAGGCTGATCTGCCCTCCGGCAGTGCTCACCGTGCCCAACATCACCATGTCATGCGCAGCACTCAACGACACGCTGCCGCCCAAGGTGCTAATCATCGCGTCGACAGTGATGTCTCCCACGTTGGCCACGGTCAGCCCGTGATCGGCCGCGAAGGCGATGGCGCCGTTGAAGTTCAGCACGTCAGTCGCTCCGTCGCCGACGATCTCGATCGAGGCGTAGCCTGCGGCCAACGCGCCGATATCGACGACGTCGGTCCCGCCCGTCGCGATGATCCTGAGCAGTTCGCTCGGATTATTGAATGTGGTCAATTCACCCAGCGTCGAAACCGCCGTCGTCTGCCCGCCGCCGGCGTCGCTGATCGTGATCGTTTCGTCCCCGCCCGTGTAGATCAGCTCGACCACGTCGCTTTCGATATCCGAGAGGATCGGTTCCAGCCCGACGTAACTGATCGTACTGACCGTCGTCCCCTCGCCATCGACATCCAACGCGATGCTGCCGTCGCTGGCGTTGACATAGGTGAACGTGCTGGTATGGAACGCGCCGCCAGTGATCTCCAGCGAGTCGAACCCGCCTGCTCCGCCGTCGAACGACAGCCCGCCCGCGGGGATCGGATTACCGCCGCTGAAATCGATGGTCAGCGTGTCGTCGCCGAGGCCGGTGTTGATGTGGATTGAGGCAATCCCTGTGATCGGCACACGCACCGACGCGGTGCCGTGGCCCCTGGGATCCTGGTGCCGAGCACTGCATTCGGACTGGTAATCACGAGCTCGTTCGGCGTCGTCGCGGAATCGAGTCGGATCGTGATCGTGTCGCTGGTTTCGCTGGCGACATCCGTAATGAGCAATTGCGAACCGTTCAACGCAATGTCCGTGTCGGCGAAGAAGGCTGGATCGCCGACTACGACGCCCGCTTCGCAGCGGTCGTTGATCGTGTTCGGATCGCCGTCGTCCGCGGGAGTTCCATCCGGAACGAAATGATGCACTACCCCAGTTCCCGGCACGTAAACATCGAACGTGCAGGGGTTCCCGTCGTCCAGGATCGGCGCGATGATATCGACGCGGTAGTCCTCCACCTCGCCGTCGCTTGCAATTCCCGTGGGCAGCAGGCCGATGGAGCTGCTCAACCGAAAACGTGCGTACGTTGTTCCGAGTTCCACCGGGGGAACATGGAATTGCAGCGGGACCGAACCAGGGTTCGTCCCGAGATCGACATCGACGAAGATCTGCTCTTCTTCTTCGTCCCAGTCCCCGTCGCGATTGAAGTCGATCCACGCGTTGAGGATGTTCTGCGTCGGATGAGGATTCTGCAAATCGATCGTGATCGAGGCCGTTTCGGTCGCCACCAGCGCGGACATACTGATCCCATCTTCGTCGGCTCCGGCCAGATCGTCGCCGTCCGCGCCCGCCGTCGGCTGCCCGTCGTATTCAACGTCGCGCGCCGGTCCCAGTTGCGGACCTGTAGCAAAATGTGCGGCACCGCTCGATCCGTGAATCGTCGGATAGCTGTTGGCGAAGCCCGACTGGTTCGCGGTTGGCGCGTCCCCCCAATCGCCGTGAGGCATCATGGCCACCGCACCGTGTACGCACACGGCCAGGTTGGTCGCGACAAAATAGGACACGAAATCCTCATCCACTTGTCCGTCCAAATCGTCGTCAATGCCATCACAAGTTGTGTCCCAGTCCGCGGCTCTGGTGACGATATCATCGACGTTGAAGAGAAACACCGGGCTGGGCTCCCCGCTGTCGGCGACCAGCGAAGCGGTGGTGAAACTGTTCGTGTCATCGATCAGGCCCAGGAAGAAGACGCGGCTGCCGTCCGGCAGAATCTGTTGGACGTCGGTGGCGTCGAGCCCCACCGTCCCGCTGCCGACCTGGAGCGTGATGTCGTTGTTCAACAGCGGATCCAGCGACATCACGAACAAGCCCACCGCGCGGGTCGGCGCAAAGGTCATTTGAAACGAGTCGCCGTCCTGGAATACGTCCCCGTCGTCGGTGCCCAAGGCGTGCGGCGGCGAGGTCGTGGGCAGGTTGACGACCTGCAGACTCACCCCACCAAGATTGTAGTTGAAGGTCATCCCGCCCAACGCAGCGCCGTCGGCGATGGGGGTTCCGCCCGCAACGCTGTCGAAATCCACGGTTTGCGCTGTCCCCGGCAAGACGGCGAGGAACGCGGCCTGGTCGGTGAACGACGACACGGCTAACAGGGCGCGCTCCTCCAACCGCTCCAGGAACAAACGTCGCGTTCGTGACCGAGACGCCTGCTTCGTCCGTGCAACTTTTCGCCCGTCGCGCACTTGCCTGAGTCCCAACAGTTTCATGTTTCACCCATCTTCTGAATCTGAATTGGCGTCGAGCCTGAATCTCCGCCCGCACTCCTTGAAAGCACAAAGTCCGGGCGGTAACGCCCAGACCAAAATCCCCTGCCCGATCGGCTTGACCGACGCTGGCGTGGTCCGTGAGAACCCCCAAGGGCCGAACTCGCAGGCTCACCTACACCGCAGGGACCGAACGTAGCTCACGGAGGGATCTGGAGCCCCCTCCAGAAGTTCCCGTCGCTGAACTCGATCGTAGGTGCGGGACGGCTCGGCCGGAAACGCACGAGATTCCCTTCATACTGTCTATGGCAAACGGCAGGCAAAGCGGACACGCTGTCAAGAAAGAAACCTAAGAAAGACCCGTGAAGTAACAGGGCGGCAAGTCCCGCTTCTGCGGCCTGCTTGCCTTTGTGCCAGGACCGGTCGATAATGAGCGATGTTCAAATGCCATTTCGTATTGTCTCGGACTTCGGGATGGGTTTAGGGGCGTGGCCCGACGCAGGGGCGATCGCGCGATGCGGGTGCTAGATTGGGCGGCGACGGATGGATCAAGACGAGACGATTGGTATGGAGTTTCACGAGCTGCTCGACCGGTTGCGGGCCGGGGACGAGGATGCTGCGCGAGAGCTGATCGACCGGTACGGGGATTTGGTGCGGCGGGAGATCCGCTTCCGGCTGCGCGATAGCCGACTGTTCCGCGTGGTGGGCGAAAGCGATCTGTTCCGGTCGGCGATGTCGCGGTTCATCTGGGGCCTGCAACTGGGCAAGTTCGACGTACACAGCCCCGCAGAATTGGCTGGGTTGCTGCGGAAGATTGCCGAGCGGCGCGTGTGCGGGGCGTCCCGGTTCTGGCTGGCCCAGTGCCGCGACGTGCGGCGCCACGCGGACTTGGGCAATTCGCCCGAAACCATGTATGCTTCCGCAGACCCGACTCCCAGCAAGGCGCTTTCTGAAAAGGAACTGGTCGCCGAGACGATCGCTCGGCTTCCCGAATCGGTTCGGCAGGTGCTGCGATGGCGCCAGGACGGCCTGGGCTGGGCACAGATCGCTGAGCGCATGGGTCCGGCTGCCTCACCAGATGCCGTGCGGAAACAGTACGAACGGGCGATCGATCGGGTGGCCGCCGAGTTGGGATGGGGCGATTCGGAGTGATGACTTCCACGACTCCACAAGACGATTCCGAATTGGCCGCACGGTTGGTGGCGATTTGGGAATCCGGTGACACGGTTCCCGATCTATCGTGGTTCCTGCGCGAATGCAGCGGGTTCACCGCGGAACAAGTGGTCGAGTTGTGTTTGATCGACCAGCCGTTCCGCTGGCGGACGGACAAGCCGCTGCGGGTTGAAGAATACCTGACGGTCCATCCGGCGTTGGCCGAGCACCCGGACCTGGTGTTCGAGTTATTGTACGGCGAAGTCCGCACGCGTCAGCAGTTGGGGCAGGCGCCCTCGGCTGAGGAAATCGCCGCGCGGTTTCCCGAACAGGGTACGCGTTTGCAGCAGCAGTTGGCGGTTGGCTTCTGGTTGGACGAGGGGATCGAACCCCGGTCGCCTGCGGTCCAAGTGCCTGCCATTTGCCAAATGCATCACTCCGGACGTTTTGGGCCGTACGAGTTGGGCGAAGCGATCGCTCACGGCGGCATGGGCGTGGTTTTCCGCGCCCGCGACGTCCGGCTGAATCGCACGGTCGCGTTAAAGGTCATGCGGCCGGATCGAGTGAGTGCCAGTGCCGACGAACATCGGTTTCTGAAAGAAACCGTCACGGTGGCCCAACTGGACCATCCGCGCATCGTGCCGATCTATGACGTGGGCGAGGTGGATGGCGTTCAGTACTTTACGATGAAGCTGATGGAGGGCGGCGATCTGCAGCAACACTGCCGCCGCTGGCTGGACGATCCGCGCGGTGCGGCGCAGGTGATGATCGATGTGGCAGACGCGGTGCATCATGCCCACCAGTGCGGCGTGTTGCATCGCGACGTGAAGCCTTCCAACGTCCTGCTGGACCACTCCGGCACGCCGTTTGTTACCGATTTTGGCTTGGCTTGCCGTTTGGACGACACGGTCGAGTTGCCTCAGTCGGGCGCGATGATGGGCACGCCGGCTTATTTGGCCCCGGAACGTCTGGACACCAGTCAAACGCCCCTGACCGTCGCGACCGACGTTTACGGACTGGGGGCCGTGCTGTACGTTTTGCTGACCGGCAAGCCGTTGTTCGAGGCCGAGCACTTTGCCGCCATGCTGGACAACATCAGAAACCGCGAACCCGTGCGGCCTCGGCAGTTGAATCCGCGCCTCGATGCGGACTTGGAGCAGATCTGCTTGAAAGCGTTGTCCAAGCGGTCGGCGGACCGTTACGCCAGTGCGCAGGAGTTCGCCAACGACCTGCAGCGGTTCTTGTCCGGGGAAGCGGTCGCCGCTCGGCCCATTTCCTGGTGGCAACGGCGGTGGCGGTGGGTTTGCCGGCATCCCGATCTGGCGGCGTTGAGCGGCGCGATCTTGACCGCTGCCGCGCTGCTGCTGTCGCTGCTGGCCGTTCAGACGGTGCGTTTGCACGCTACGCGCCGTTCGCTGGACAGCTCGCTGCGAACCGCGCAGGCCCGGCAGAGCGAGGCCGAGGCCAATCGGCAGGAGGCCACTCGGCTGCGGCGTTCGGCTGAACAGCTTCAGTCGCAGGCGGAAGCGGCTCGCGACGAAGTCGTCGCTCAACAGCATTTGGCCCGCGAGACGTTTTACGCGGCGGCGATGCATTACACCGAGATCGCGTGGCGAGCGGGGGATACGGTCGAGTTTTCACGGCTGTTGGACCAGCAAGTTCCGGCGGCGGACCAACCGGACGTGCGAGGTTTCGAGTGGTATCTGCTGGATCGGCTGTACCGACCTCGACCGCTCCGCCTGCCCCAGTTGACCGCCGCTGTCCGCTGCGTCGGTTTCTCGCCCGATGGCCGGTGGCTGGCAGCCGCCGGCGATCCGGGGCAGGTTCAAGTCTTCGATGCCACCAGCGGCCGAGTAGTCGCTTCCTGGCTCTCGCTGACGCCGGTCCGCGATCTGGCGTTTTCGCCGGACGGTACTCGTTTTGCCGCCGTTGGCGACGACGGTGTTTTGCGGTTGTACCCGGCCGAGGGCGGCACGCCGCAAGCCTGGCCGGTTGCCAAGTTGCCCGTCTGGCACGTGGCATTCGTGGCGGACAGCCCGCTGCTGGCCACTTGCGATCAGGACGGGATCATCCGCCTGCTCGACCACCGCGACGGCCAGTGCGCCGCGACGTGGGCGACGGAACCGGGCTTGATTCACAGCATGGCCGTCGCGCCGGACGGGCAATGGCTGGCCGGGGGCGACCGTGACGGCAACCTGTTTTTTTGGGATCGGCCGACTCAACGCATTCTGCATCAGTTCTGGCAAGGCATGACAAGCTCGATCAAGTGCCTGGCTATCTCGCACGATGGAACCCGGCTGGCAACGGGCAGCACGGACAACCTGGTGCGAGTTTACCGGCTGAACCGTCCCTGGGCTCACGAACAGATCCTGACCGGGCAGCATTTCGACCGCTTGCAGCGGGTCGCGTTCTCGGCGGATGGCCGCCGCGTGGCGGGCTGCGACAAGAACGGCTCGGTGCGGGTCTGGCGACTGCCCAACGAAGCGGACGACACCCCGGTGACAACGGAGTTGCTGGAGAACGCTTGGCAGGCGCATCGAGGCCGAGCCTACGCCGTCGCGTTCGATCCCCGACAGAATCGCCTGGCGACGGGCGGGCACGAAGCCCATGTTGCGGTCTGGTCGCTGGAGAATGCCCCTCGTCAATTGGCTTTGGGAGAAACGGGCCGGATCGACGACCTGAATCGCTCGCTGGTGTTCTCGCCGGATGGCGAATCGCTGCTGGCGGCCGCCTTGGACGGCGTGCAGATCTGGGATTGGCCGAACCGTCACCTGCAGACGCGGCTTTCCGAAGATGGACAACCTCGCGACCATGTGGCCGTGTCGCACGACGGCCGGTATCTCGCGGCGGCGAGGGACCAGCAGCGAGTTGTCCAGGTCTGGCGTCGATCGGACGACGGTTACCAGCGGCTCTGGGAAACGGCCGATCAAGCCAGCAATCAAGTGGCCTTCTCGCCGGACGCCGACCGGCTGGCCGTGGCCAGTTGGACGGACGATGAAGTCGCCGTCTACGATCCGGCGACCGGTCAGGTCGAACGGAAGATTCCCGCCAAGCAGTGTCGAAGCGTGGCGTTCTCGCCCGACGGGAGACAATTGGCATTCACCGAAGAGGATGACATCGTCGTTTGGGATTGGGAGGCGCGTCAGACGTTGCGCAGACTGCGAGGCCATCTGAGCACGGTGATGAGCGTAGCGTTCCGTCCCGACGGCCACAAATTGGCCTCGTGTGGCCGGGACCGCCGCGTCAACCTCTGGGACGCGAAGACAGGCGAGTTGCGGCGTTCGATGATGGGCCATCGCGCGTTTCTCGCGCAGGTTGTCTTCGTCGGAGACGACCGCGTGGTCTCCTTGGGCGAAGACGGCACGGTGCTGGTCTGGCACGCCGGGTTGGGAATGCAGTTGTGCAGCCTGCACGAGGACCGCAGCAATCCGTGCTTGCAACTTGCCGTCTCGCCCGACCATCGCTGGCTGGCCTTCCGCTTGGCAGACGGCAACATCTCCCTGCACGATCTTGCCGCGCAGTGAACTGCGGGGCAAGGGATCGAAAGTAAACTCATAAACTCATAGGAATTTGTAACTCGCATGATCTGCTGGTAACCCTCGCGATCATGCCGCGTGCAGTTCAGCAGGCCCCAGGCGTGCGGAGACTAAATAAATGGGGAAACATGCGTCCTGTGAGATTCGCCGCGAGCCAATTCCGGCTGCCGCAAACGGTGCGGTCGTCAATGGCCCGCCACGAAGCTCCGCTTAAAACCCCGCCTGAAAGCCTGTCAGCAGCAAGCCACCTTCTCGTCGTCGCCCGTCTTGGGCGCCGACCACATCATTTTCGACAATCAATGCCGCATAGGCATCGCAGTAAGCGTTGAAATGATAGACCAGCTTGGCAAGCCCCCGCCGTGTCGTGACATCATGGACCGGATCGCCGAGTTGCTCCTGCGGATAGTACTCGCCGTAGTTCAGCATCCAGCCCCAACGTTCCCCGTCGTAACCGAGATTGATGTAGTATCCGATTCCGGTGAGGGGCGATTTGTGCGCCAGGTTCTGCTCGCGGTGATACACACCCTGATGCCAGGTGATCTCTTCCGCTGCGAAACCAGGGCGATGAAATCCATACTGATCGTAGATCAATTCGGCGGACAGCGTGCAACGTCCCCGGCGCAGCATGGCGTCCATGCCGACATGGTTGTTGTACATTTTCTGGCCCTCGGAGCCGATACCATCCTGAATTTTGATGGAAGCGCCGACCGCGGCGGCGTCCGTGTCCAATCCAAGGCGAGTCAACAAAGCCTTGGACGAATTCGTATCCATATCCTCGCTGCCGTTCATCAGCGCCCCCGTCAGCACCAGAATGCCTGGGTCGTACTGGGCCAGCAATCCCGTCTCACGCCAGAGGATCGACTCGGTGCGGATGAATGGAGCATCGCGGCGGTCGTTCAGGTAGAGCGGAAAGTACGTCCGGCCAAAGGGTGTGACCATTTTGCCGATCGCCAGTAACAGGTCGCCGTAGCGGGCCGATAACAGCAACTGGGAAATTTCCAGCGGATCGATGTCGAAATTGCCGAGATACGAAGCGCGTTCCGGCGTGTCCCGCAAGCGGTTTCGATCGTAGGGCTGATTCAGATATAACTCGCTTTCCAGCCCCAGTTCCCAGTCGCCCGCGGCGTGTCGCAGTACCCCCGCCAAGACGCCCTCGACGCCGAACGTCGCCTCCTGCCCGGTGAACTGAATCCGCTTGTCGTTGACATAGTATCCCCGGGCCAGCACATCGACACGATACCAATCACACCAGGGACCGGCATCGCCCAAGGCTTCGCAGTTGTACGGCATCAATGTCAACGACGTCTGGTAATTGCGGGTCCAGCGTTCGGCAGCTACGTGCAGGCCCGGGCATTCCGCCGCCGTTCCGCCCCAATCCGCCTCGAATGCCGGTTCCGCCTCGTGAGCTGGATAGTCCGCCCAATTCAAAGATGGAATCTGCGACAGGGGGCGCACGTCGGGATAGACATCGCTGTCCCAGCACAAACCGACTTGGCAAACGAGCACGACATAAACAGCGAGCAGGCCGGTGAGCCTCACGTTTTCGATCCTGCCGTTTCTCAAAGACATGCGGATTGCTCTGTTCGTAGCGGTGGTAAGGATCGTACGGAAGAAAGCGACCGGATGCCCCCTGGTATCGGCCTTACAACCGCTACCACCTTAACAACCTGTCTTCGCTTGGCGCAAATCCCGTATTCGCGAATCTTCAGCTGACCAACCCAGACAACCCAATCCACGCTTTCATCCAGCCGCCCTGTTGATTTCCGCGTCGACCGCTCGCCGTGGCACGCCGAAAAGACTGGCAGATGCACGGGACAGTCGCGTTCTTGTGGCGCGTTGTGGCCTGCTCGGCCCGCGGTTGCGGCGTGACGCGGCCGGCTGCCTCAGAACTTGTGCCCGCGCTGCGGGCCATGCTGGGTCAGCGTCAGTACTTCCGGGCCGTCGTGCCCCATCAGGATCGTATGTTCGAACTGGGCCGAGAGCCGACCGTCCGTCGTCCGCACGGTCCAGCCGTCCTTCTCGTCTTGCCGGCCGTCCGGCACCCCCACGTTGATCATAGGTTCGATGGTAAACGACACGCCGACAGGCAGACGTTGACGGCGGCCTTCCGGCGTCGGGACGTGGGAAATCGTCGGATCCTGATGGAACTTGCGTCCCAGCCCGTGCCCCACGTAGTCCTTGACGACGGTAAAGCCGCGGGAGTGGGCCAAACGGACGATGGCCGTGCCGATGTCCGACACGCGGCAATCCGGCTTGATACTGTCGATCGCAACCCACAGACAATCGAAGGCGCACTGCGTCACCTGGCGGGCTTCGTCGGACACCTTGCCGATGAGGAACGTTTCGGATTGGTCCCCGTGCCAGCCGTTCACGATGGTCGTGATGTCGACGTTGACGATGTCGCCGTCCTGCAGCACATAGTCGCCGGGGATGCCGTGGCAAATCACATCGTTGACGCTGGTGCAACAGCTTTTGGGATAGCCCTGATAGTTCAACGGAGCCGGGATATGGCCGTGGTCGAGCGTGTACTCGTGGACCAGGCGGTCGATTTCGCCCGTGGTCACCCCGGCCCGCAGATAAGGCCGGATAAAATCCATCGCTTCGGCGTTGAACCGCCCCGCCTCGCGCAACCCGATCCGTTTTTCCTTTTCGACCTGCTGCCGTTTGCGTCTTCGCATCAACATCGTATCTCTCGTCCGCTTCGTTCTGGGAACCGGCCGCTCTGGGCAGCGGCAGGGGCTCCTTGACTCGCGCCAGTTGGCTTTCCGCTACCCCTACGATAAAGTACCATAATCGCTTGGCAGCCAATATGCCAGAGGCCCACCAGCGTGATTTGCCCACCAACGTGATCCCTGACGACTTTGATTTTCGGCGGCATCCAGGAGGACTTTCGTCATGACGCGCATTATGCTCCGCGTTTCTGTGCCAGGACCGCATGTCGCGGCGATTGCCCGTCGGCCGGTTCGAAAAAAACTCCCGAGGCGAGCCGCGGCTTGCCGAAGCGATGCAATCTGCCGCCCATTGGCCGCGTTGTTGAGCGCCGTCTTGTGGGCTGCCAGCGGTGTGGCCGCAGACGATTCCCAGGGCGAATCCCTCCCGCAGGCGACTGCGGTTCGCGTGCTGGTCGTCTACCACTCGCGGCATGGAAACACGGAGAAAATGGCGGTTGCCGTGGCCGAGGGGGTGGCGCGTGTGGCGGGCGTGTCGGCGACCGTCAAACGGGTCCAGGACACCACCAAGGAAGATCTGCAAGCGGCCGATGGTTTGGTGCTTGGCTCGCCCACCTATTTTGCGGGCGTGGCGGGCGAAATGAAGGTGCTCCTCGACGACTGGAACTGGAAATGGAAAGTGGATTTCACGGACAAAGTGGGCGGCGCGTTCGCCACTGGCGGCGGCCAGACAGGCGGCAAAGAGCAGACGGTGGTCTCGCTGCTGCTGTTCATGCTGAATAACCGCATGGTCGTGGCTGGGCCGCTGTACCAGGACGCGGAAGGCGAAGACATCTGGGGCGAAATCGGATCCAGTGCGATGACGGGGCCGCTGGACCCGGGCGTCAGCGAAAGCGAAGCCGACGCCGGCCGGCGACTGGGCGAGCGCGTGGCCCGTTTGGCCAAGAAGCTGGCTCAGGCAAAGCCCTCCGGGTAAGTCACAAACTCGGGGCATTGGCAGCCTTGATCGTAACGCGTTGCTGCCGCGGCATTCTCAGCAACGCTCGATCCTCGCCGAAAAGATCAACGGGGCGGGAGTGTCGGCCAGCAACCCCGCGTGCGACCTACCACCTGGTTGCTGCTACCCCTTCAGAGGATCCAGGCAATGGATACACGCGATGTTGCCAACTGGGCACTCACGCCCCGTTTGAGTCCAACTTGAGTCCTTCTCGGATCAACTCGATAGATTGTCAAACAAACGCCGGAATCCCGGCATCTGCTCCTCGACATACGCAAACCAGCGTTCGGGACGCCACAACTCGACACACAGGGCCGCCCCGACCACGAGGACTTCCCCGCCCGGTTCGACACCCAAGAACTCGCGAAATCCTTCCGGTAAAACCAATCGACTGCGTCCCGCCAGCTTGATACTCGTTTGCCGAGTCGACAGCAGGCGGCCGAGCACTTGCACGTCCTCGACCCGGCCGTCCAATCGGCCCGCTAGCATTTTCTCCTGAACCAGATGGACACTACGGTCGAATTTCTCTTGCCACTGAGCAGCGTTCCACAGACTGAGCGCCCCTGCCCGCTCCTTGGCCAATACGCATTCATCCCCGTCCGCCGTGAGCAATTCCGCCATTTCGTTAGGTATCGAAAGCCGGTAGCGTTCGTCCAACGCCCGTCGAAACTCGCCCAAAATGAAGGTTCTTGCCATCGCCTTGTGATGCCTTCGGCCGAAGGCTCCGCCGGCAGATCGAATCCGAGCCACTTTTGCCCAGTTTGCTAGATATTGGGTCGATTACCCGCAAAAAATTTGGCATTTTGTCAGCAATTGGGCTTGTTTCCCACGCTCCGGATTACTGTACCGCGTTTCGTCGAGATTGCAATATGTGGCCGGGGCAACTTTCTGGAAAATCCGTCCCCAGAAAATGCGGCAAAATCGCCAGGAAGCCGAAAAACTTGCGATTTGGTGTGGAAAAACTTTTCGAGTTGTCGTAATAGAGTCTCGCGATTTTCCTGCAAAGGGCTAATCTGGACGGGATAGGCGAAATGTCACACCTTGCATGCGCGATCGATTCGATTGGGCAACCGCAAAGGGAGGATGGAATGATCGTACCAACACCATTTTGTATGCAAGAGCGGGTTGTCGTCACTGGCATCGGGATCATCACGTCGGTCGGGCGAGATCGCGAATCGGTGTGGCGTGCAGTTCGTCAGGGCAGAAGCGGAGTGCGGCGATTGGGAGCGTTCCGCGGGATTCCCGCAGATCTGGTGCTTGGCGCGCCGGTGGACTTGGACTTCCTGCCGCCCGGCCGGATGAAGGTCTTTCCGTTGAGTCAGATTGCCGCCGCCGAGGCGTTGGACGATGCTCGACTCGAGTTCGCCGGCGTGGAACCAGGCCGCTTTGGCTGCTTTATCAACGCGCACATGGGTGACACCCGCTATGTGGACGAGCACGTCGGCGCGATTCCGACCAACGATCCGACGACGGTGCCGTGGTGCGATCAATTCCTGCCCAACACGGCATGTGTGGAATTGGCGAATCGCTTCCGCCTGTACGGGCCGCGTTTGAGTTTTTCGACGGCTTGCGCCAGCAGTCTGGTCAGCGTGCTGTCGGCGGCGCGGGCAATCCGTGACGGCCAGTGCGACATCGCACTGACGGGCGGCGCCGACGCGATCGACCCGTTGTTCGCTGCCGGTTTCCGGCAGATGCGAGTGCTGGCCGACGACGACGATCCGCAGCTGGCGTGCCGGCCCTTTGACCGAAACCGGCACGGCTTTGTGCTCGGCGAAGGGGCTGCGATGCTGGTGATCGAGCGGCTGAGTCATGCCCAACAGCGGGGCGCCAAGATCTATGCGGAAATCAAAGCTTGCGCATCGCTGGCCGAGGCCCACCACGTGACGGCGCTCGAAGCGGACAGCGCGGCGCTGACGTTCTTGATCCGGGAAACCCTGCGCAAAGCCGGCCTGCAACCGCACGACGTGGGCTATATCAATGCCCACGGGACGGGCACGGAGCAGAACGATCTGGTCGAGATGCGCGGCATCCGCCGGGCGCTGGGGCGGGCGGCCGATCATGTCTGTGTCAGCTCGCTGAAATCCATGCTGGGGCACATGATCAACGCCGCCGGCGGCGTCGAATTGGCGTTGACGGTGATGGCGATGCGGGATGGCTTTGCCCCGCCCACGCTGAACTTGACGGATCCCGATCCGGAGTTGACCTTTGACGGCCTGCCGTTGGTCGGCCGCCGCACGCGGTTCCAGCACGCGTTGAAGTTGTCCGTGGCCTTCGGAGGCCACCTGGTGGCCGTCGCGCTCAGCCGCTGGAACGACGCCGCTAGCGGCTTTGCCTATCCGCCCGAATTCGGCCAGCGCGTGGCGTGACCGCTACTCCCCCAGCGACGACTTTTTTCGCAGGATGTGGTGATAGTGCTGGGCAAAACGGTGGGCTTCGTCCCGGACGTACTGCAGCAACCGCAGGGCAAAGGCGTGGCGGCTGAGTCGCAAGGGTTCTTCCGCGCCGGGCAGGTAGATCTCTTCTTCGCGTTTGGCCAGCGACAGCAGCGTGGGCGGCTCGATCTGCTGTTCGCGAAAGGCGGCCAGGGCGGCTGTTAGCTGGCCTTTGCCGCCGTCGATCAGCAGGATGTCGGGAAAGACCTCGTCCTGGTCCTGCAACCGCCGGAATCGCCGAGAGACCACTTCGTGAATGCTGCGAAAGTCGTCGACGCCCTCCACCTGGCGAATGCGGTACCGCCGATAGCCGGGTTTGAACGGCAACCCGTCGAGGAACTGTACGAGGCTGGCGACCGTCTGGCCGCCGCCCAGGTGCGCGATGTCGACGCCTTCGATCGTCCGCGGCTCGCGCGCCAGGTTCAATACTTTGCGCAGTCCGGCCAGGCCTTTCTTGGGATCGACGTAAAAAACCTCGGGCTGCGCGTGCGTGTCCAGTTCGCCGCGGTCGTCGAGCGTTTCGAGCATGTGGATTTCGTCACGCAGCGCCGCCGCCTGCTCGAACCGAAGCGATTTTGCCGCCGCCTGCATTTCCTGGCGCAGTTGAGCCAGCAGTTTCGTCTTGTGGCCGTCCAGGAACATCTGCAGCCGTCGGATGTCCCGCCGGTATTCGTCTTTGCCAATCCGCAGATTGCAGGGCGCCGAACACTGCTGGATGCTGGCCAGCAAGCACGGGCGAAACCATCGCCAGCGTTCGTCCTGCTCGTCGATGTCCAGGCTGCAGGTGCGGAATTTGAAAATCTTCTGCAGTACCTGGATGGCGCCCCGCAGAGCGCCGGCCGAGGCAAAGGGCCCGTACAGCTTGACGCCCCGATCCCGCGGCTCGCGGGTGACCTCGACCCGCGGAAAGTCCTCGCGGGTGGTGATCATCAGGTACGGGAACGTCTTGTCGTCTTTCAACTCCTTGTTGTACTTCGGCTGGACGTCCTTGATCAGCCGCGACTCCATCAGCAGCGCGTCGACTTCGCTTTCGCATTCCACGTAGTCGATGTCGCAAATCTCCGTCACCCAGTACGCGGTTCGCAACTCCTCGGCGGCCGTCTTGGAAAAATAGCTGCTGGCCCGCGCGCGGAGATTCTTGGCCTTGCCGACATAGATGACCAGGCCCGCGGCGTCCTTCATCAAGTAGACACCCGGCGTTGGCGGCAGCTCGCGGGCTCTGGCCGCCGCTTGCCGAAAACCGGTATCGGACTCCGGCCCGCCGGCGTCGGCGGCCGGTTGTGGCTCGTCTTGATCGTCGTTCATGGTTTGTCGCAGGTTCACTCCGAGACGATGAAAGAATATGCGTTATGGTATCATGTCGGTTGCGATTCTTGGAGTGCGGCGAATCGTTGCGGCTTTGCGCCGGCGGCCGTATCGACACCCCGGTTGGGGGTAATCGGCACGCAGGACGTGGTTTCGTCCATTCCCAAGCGGTGACAACTTACCGACTCCAAACACGGCAACCGGCTGAAGATCAACTTGACGCACTTTCCTCGAACGATTATCAAGAAGCTGTACACATTTTGCAAATCGTGGACCTTGAACATCGAACTGGCAGCATTTCCCGGGAGGGGGCGAGATGAGTAAACGGTTGGTCACACGGCGGATTTTTGTTCGTGACACGGCGGTGATGGCGGCCGGCGTCGCGGCCGGCGTTTCGATCGGCGTTACGCCGCGACGGATTGTGGCGGCTGGAGCGACGGACGTTCCCGCAGAGGTCAAGGCGACCCGCAATTACCAAAACAGCATGGAATACCGCCGTTTGGGAAAGACGGGGCTGTGGGTGTCTGCGGTGTGCCTGGGCGGGCACTGGAAGCGCGTCGATAAGATGATTCAACTGCAGGGAGTCATGGATCCGTATCGCGGTTCCGACAACTCGGCGGACATGCTAGCCCTGCGGAAAAACCGCGACGAGGTGGTCAGTCGCTGCATCGAGGTCGGGATCAACTGCATCGATTTCGCCGGCGACGCGGAGCCCGAGACGTACTGCCAGGTGCTGGGCGACCGCCGCGACCAGTTCTATCTGGCCTATTCCCACCCCGCCAGCGAGCTGCGGGTGCCGGAGAACTGTACGGCCAAGCGATTGGTCGAGTTGTTCGAGGCGGGTCTGAAACGCTGCCATCTGGAGTATGCCGACGTCTGGCGGCTGATGGCGTACGAACGGGGCGGTTCGCACGGCCCGGCGGACGTCGAGGCCATGATCGAGGCCCTGGACATCGCGCGTCAGAAAGGCTTGTGTCGCTTTACCGGCTGTTCGACCCACGACCGCCGCTGGGCCAAGATGCTGATCGAGACGTATCCGGACGTGGTCCAGATGGTGTGTATGCCCTATACGGCCGATTCAAAGGTCTTGCCGCAGGACAGCTTGTTCGAGTCGCTGATCAAGCACGACGTGGGGTTTTTGGGCATCAAACCGTTCGCCAGCAACTCGATCTTCCACGGCGACGGCTCGCCAACGGGGCCGCACGTCGAGGAGGACGACCGCCGCGCTCGGATGGCGATCCGCTACATCCTGGGGAATCCGGCGATTACCGCTCCGATTCCGGGCTTGATCAGCGCGCACCACGTGGACAACGTCGTCCAGGCCGTCCGGGAGCACCGCGAGTTGGACGTCGAGGAGCGGGCTGAACTGCGACGAATGGGCGCACAGATGTGGGCGAATCTGCCGCAGGACTACCAGTGGCTGAAGCAGTGGGAGTATGTGTGAGGCAGGGTCTTCAAGACGCCAATTTCTTCGTGAAAGGTTCCCATGCTACGGCGCCGATTGGTCCGAGAATTGTCACCGCGTCGCTCCCCTGACGCATCCCCGTATGACGTGGTAACGCGAACGTGCTGGCTGGTCCTTGCCACCGTCGCGAGCGGATGTGTGTTGTTCGTGGTGGGCCTGCCGGACGTCTCCGCCGACCCGCCATCCGCCGCGCCGTCATCGCCAACGGTTTCCGCGGCGGAAAAACCGGACAGCGAGCCGCCTGAGCCGGCCGACAACTCGTACTGCTATGTCTGCCACGCCAATTACGAGCGGGAGGAATTGAGCAAAGAGCATCAGGCGGTCGGCGTCGGCTGTGAAACGTGCCACGGCATGTCGGAAAAACACAGCGGCGACGAAGACGGTCTGATTCCGCCGGAGATCATGTTTCCGCGCGAGAAGATCAACGCCACCTGCATGGCGAAGTGTCACGACAAGGACGAGTTGGCGGCCAGCGGAAATCACGACGAACTGTTCGTGGCAGCCAAGAAGACCGACAAGACATGCACCGAATGCCATGCGGAAAAGCACCGCTTAAAGGTCCGCACGCGGATCTGGGACAAGGCCACCGGCAAACTGCTGTCCGACGACGGCGTGCGGATGATGTACAAGGACTCGCCCGCCACAACCGGGGTCGCACTACCGGCCAAGCCCGAAGCCAAGCCCGAAGCCAAGCCCGAAGCCAAGCCCGAAGCCAAGCCCGACAAGTAATCTCAAGAAACGCGATTTCATGCCTCGACTTGAGGGCTGTCGATTGAGACGCAGCGACAGGCCGTTTGCCTGTCGTTTCGTCGGAACCAACTGTCAGGTCCCAGGGGAGCAGCACGGCGCTAGCCGCCGGCAAAGGCCACGTAATCTCACCGTGGCAAGGCATTCGTGTCCTCCATCACCCTCGCCCCGTCGTCGGTTCGGCAAACGAAGGTGGTGGCTGCGTCGGCCAGTTGCGGCTGACGCTCGCGGTAACGATCCAGGACGGACGTGGCGGCCTGTTCGGCGGCGCCGGTGGCAACCAGGGCCACACAGCAGCCGCGAAAGCCCGCGCCGCTGAAGCGTGCCCCGTAAACGCCGTCGGTGGCGAGCAAGATTTCGTACAAGTCGACCAGCGGCGGGCAACCGCATTCGTAGTTTCGGATCGAACTGTCTCCCGAAGCGGAAACCAAACGTCCCAGTCCCGCCAGGTCGCCGCGCCGCCAGCATGCGACGCCTTTGCGAACCCGCTGCATTTCGGAAAAGTAATGTTCCGCGCGGCGGGCCAGCGGGCCGTCGAGCACCTGGGCGTGTGCTGCGTACTCGTCCGGTTCAACGTTGCGCAGAACCGGCTCCGCCGCGGATCGGCCCACGGCGTGGAGCAGCCCTGCGGCGGCGGCACGGCATTCGGCCACGCGGCGATTGTAGTCGGTTCCGACCAGGGCCTGCTTGAGGCCCGAAAAGGCGATCAGCACGCTCCACGGCTCGAGCCGGTCCGCCGCCGGAATCAACTGGTACTGCTGCGTGCAGCAATCGAGGTACGTCAACTGGTCGCGCCGCGACAACAGGATTGCCGCTTGATCCAGAATACCGTTTCGCAGGCCCAGGTAACCGTTTTCAATGGCGGCATCCAAGGCGATATTTTCCTGACCAGTGATCGTCAGCGAGTTGACGTCCTCCAGTGCGAGCAACAACGCCACGCCGATGGCCGCGGACGAACTGAGTCCCCCGCCGTCCAGACGGCCTGCCGTGACACCTTGGATCCCGTAACGCAGCGGATATCGCTGTTGCAGTGCGCAAACCGCGCCTCGGGCGAAATTGCCCCAGTCGCCGTCTCGTCGCGAGGGAACGTCAGGCAGCGAAAAGGCAACTTCTCCCGGAAAATCGAGGCTGCTCAGCCGCACCTGGCCCGCCATCGGCACGTAGGCCACGTGGACGGCGCGGTCGACGGCCATCGCCGTCACGAGGCCCCGTTGATGGTCGATGTGGGCGCCCAGCGGGCAGATGCGGTAGGGCGAACGCACGACACGCACCTCGGACGGCCGCGCGGCGTAACGCCGGACGACTTCCTGCCGCAGGTGTTGGAGGAAACGGGAGTCGGACATGAGGCCCTGCTAGGCGCGAAAACCCGGGCGGCGAACCGGTGCTTTGGGGACAGCGTTCGCCGCCGGTGCGTCGCGCCATTGCGTCCCTTCCACCGTTGTTGCGAATGCGATGAACCAGCGCACGAGACATGCGGTCATGGATAGGAAATGTAATCCTCCTGCGCCTCGGATGCAACGGCCTGGGGCCGCATCTCGGGGCCGCATCCGTGAGTCGAAGTCGAAAACGGCTGAATCGCAACCCGTTTGCGATGCAGTATTTCAAGGTGCAGGAGCGTCCCACGAACCCGTGCAGACTCGCAGGCGTGCCCCGCCGGGTTGCCGAGTTACCGAAGAAGTGGTATCCTCCGTAACCTGAAACTCAAGGGTACCCATGTCCGATTTTGATTCCCAAGTTGAACGCGAAGTACTTCGGCGGCGAACGTTTGCCATCATTTCTCACCCGGACGCAGGGAAGACCACGCTCACGGAGAAACTGCTGTTGTTTGGCGGCTGTATCGACGTGGCCGGAGCGGTCCGCGGTCGCAAAACGCAGCGCGCCGCCACGTCCGACTGGATGGAACTGGAGAAGCAACGCGGCATCTCCGTCAGTTCGACCGTCTTGCCGTTCGAGTTCGAGGGGCACTTGGTCAATTTGCTTGACACGCCGGGACACCATGATTTCAGCGAGGACACCTATCGCACGCTGATGGCGGCCGACTGTGCCGTGATGGTCATCGATCTGGCGAAAGGCGTCGAAACCCAGACGGAAAAGTTGTTTCGGGTCTGTGCCCTGCGGCGGATTCCAGTGATCACATTCGTCAACAAAGTGGACCGTCCGGGGCACGACCCCTTGGCGATTCTTGCCGACATCGAAGCCAAGTTCGGCATTGACGCAATTCCGCAGAATTGGCCTCTTGGCGGGGGCCAAGACTTCCGGGGCATCATCGACATAGCGACGCAAACGGCCCACTTGTTTGATGAGTTTCGCGGAGATACCCGGACCCCCTTTCGTTCGGTCGAGTTGCCTGCGTTACCGACGGAATCAGGCATTCGTGCGGAGATCCTTGCACAGACGATCGAAGAGGTGGAATTGCTGGCCGCGGCCGGGGCGTCGTTCGACCTCGACCAATTCCGCGCCGGCAAACAGTCGCCGGTCTTCTTTGGAAGCGCGCTGACGAACTGTGGTGTGGAGCACTTTTTGCACGCTTTTCTCCGTCTGTGTCCGCCGCCGGGCGACCGGGACAGTGACATAGGCCGCATCGCCGCTTCCCGCGCCCAGTTCGCTGGGTTTGTATTCAAGATACAAGCCAATCTGGATCCGCGTCATCGTGACCGCATTGCGTTTGTGCGGGTTTGCTCGGGGCGTTTTCGTCGCGACATGGAGGTTCTGCACGTTCGTTCCGGCAAGAAACTCCGCCTGCGACGGGCGCATCGCGTATTTGGCCAAGAGCGAGAAACGATGGATGAAGCTTTTCCCGGCGATATTATCGGCCTGGTGAACCCGGGCGAATTCCGCTTGGGGGACACCATTTGTGAAGGCAGCGCGGTCAATTTCGAGCCTCTGCCGCAATTCTCGCCGGAGAACTTTGCTATCTTGCGATGCCGCGAATCGGACCGGCGCAAGCAGTTTCACCGGGGGCTGGAGCAGCTGCTGGAAGAGGGGGCCATTCAAGTATTCACCGACGGCCACGCTTCGCGCCGCGAGCCGATGCTTGCCGCTGTAGGCGAGTTGCAGTTCGACGTCGTGCGGTTTCGCTTGGAAAGCGAGTATGACACGCGCACGGACATTCATTGGTTGCCGTACAAACTGGCGCGCTGGGTCGGCAGTGATCGCGACCAGCTGCGCGAGCTTCGCCTTCCGTACTCGTCCACGCTGGTCTGCGACCAGGCCGGTCATTACGCGGTCCTGTTCCACTCCCAATGGGACGCCGAATATACAGAGCGCGAGAACCCCACGATACGCTTCGCGGCCGTGCGCACGGCCCGTTCACTGCCGGATGACACGCAGCGATCCGCGGCGGCGTGGTAAGGGAATCGTTCGACGAATCATCGCGACTCCGACCACCGAGCGGTTGCGCGGGGCTTGCCGACGCCGCCCCTGCGAAACATAGTAACAGGGGTGGGGCGGAACGTCTTGCGGTGATTTCGAGCTGCCGGCGCGGGGCGGCGGACGAAACCTGCCCCGTTCGACGGTCGGGATTTCGGACGGGACTCCGGCACCTGTGCGGAGAACGTATATGATTCCAGCGGATTCGTTCGACGAACTACACATCGTATCCGACTTGCACATGGGGGGCGTGGCCTCGGGGCAGATGTTCGCCGAGGGGGCACGGCTCGCCCGGTGGTTGGAATACGTACGTTCCACCGATTCGGAGAAAAACATCGCGGTCTGCCTGAACGGCGATACCGTCGATTTTCTGGCCGAACCCGGGGCGTCGTACTTTGACGGGCTGACGGCCGTGGCCAAGCTGGAACGGATCGCCGCCGACCCGGCGTTTGCCCCGGTATGGGCAGCCTTGAAGGGACTGGTCCGTACCAAGCGGCGAACCTTGATCGTCACCTTGGGCAACCACGATTTGGAACTGGCGCTGCCTTGGGTCCGCGAGCGTTTGCTGACGTTGCTCAGCGGCGGGAACGAGGCCGCCCGCGGCCGGATCCGGCTGGCCTTTGACGGCGCGGGCTTCTTGTGCCGCGTCGGCGCCGCGCGGGTCCTGTGCATTCACGGCAACGACGTCGATCCCTGGAACCGAACCGATTACGAAGTGTTGCGTCGGCAGGGCCGAGACGGGCTGCTGGGCCGCGGGTTGCGTCCTTGCACGCCGAATGCGGGTACCAAGCTGGTCATCGACGTGATGAATGAAATCAAAGCCGAGTTTCCCTTCGTGGACCTGCTGAAGCCCGAAGTGGAAGCGGTGGTGCCCATCCTGTATGCCTTGAAGCCGACCCTCAAATCCAAGCTCCGGGCCTGTATGGCCGTAGCGGCCCGCTTGGCCTGGGACGCGGTTCGTCACGAGCTGGGATTCCTGGCCGCGCGCCAGGAGGGAACGATAGCGGGACAGGAAGCGGACCCGAGCCTGGAGGCAGACACAGGAGGAGTGGACGCGGAGTTCGACCAGCTCCTGCACGCCACCTTTTGCACGTCGGGCGGTTCCGCCACGACGCCGCGTTGGGACCCGCTTCTTGTCCAGGCCGAGCAGCAGTTCCGGGCGGGCGTGGAGCCGATGTCGCTGTTGGCGGGCGAGGATGCCGGCGCGCGGCTCGGATGGGCAGAAGCAGCTTGGAGCTGGATGACGAACAAGCCGCCAAGTGAGATCCTGCGCGAGGCGTTATCTGGACTGGCCCGCGACCAGACTTTCGGCGTCAAACAAACCGACGAGACCTTTCAACGGCTCGACCAGTTGGTGTCCCACGACATCGAGTTCGTGGTCGCCGGGCACACGCATTTGGAACGGGCTGTTCACCGACGCATCGGCGACGGCGTGTACTATAATTGCGGCACGTGGGTACGTCTGATCCAGCTTTCACCGGACATTTTGGCCAGTCCCACGCAATTTGCCAAGTACGACCGCGCGTTCCGGGCGGGGACGTTGACAGCGTTGGATCGCGAGCCGGGCCTTGTGCTCCGCCGCCGAACGATCGTCTCGATCGCGGCCGCGGGCGGGCGGACGCGAGGCCGAATGGTCTCGTGGGACGATAGAACGGGCGTAGACGGGCCGTCGATCGAGGGCAGCGAGTTGGAGATTTGAATCGTGACTCGAATCCGCAACGTCGTCTTGGAATTTCTCCGACACGGGCCGCCTCACAACCAGCTGCTGTCGCCTTTGACGCAGTATTTGGCCCTGTGCGGCAATCATTCCGGCGTGACCGTTCGCGTGCCCTACGAACACGCCCAGTTCCTGGCGCGCCACCAGTCGTTGAATTACGAACTGGAGAGCGGCGAGGGCGACGTGGCTCGCCAGCCTACGCGGCAACACACCGAACTGCAGCTGCAGATCACCGCCGCAGAGATGGCAGGCATCCTCGCCGAGATTCCCGGTCTGATTTCGGAACTGACCGACTGGCGGGACGACGACACGTTCACGCACCTGGAGATCGTCTTGTCGGCGTCGGAACTGGCGTTGCTGCCGTTCGAGCTGGCCAATGCGCCCAACGGCTTTCCGGGGGCCGGGCAGCCGCTGGCTCTGCAGTCGCAAAATCCGCTGTGTGTCACCCGCCGCGTACGGCGCGTCAACAACGATCGCTTCCGCTGGCCGGACCGACCGCGGGTTCTGTTCGCGCACGCTTTACCTCCCGCCGACGCCGCGCGTCTGGTTCCCGCCCACCTGCTGGCTCTGCGGAACGCCGTTGCCCCGTGGGTTGGCCTGAAACCGGGCGAGCGATGGGAGCCCGACCGTCCGCCGAGTTACCTGCGCGAGTACCTGACCGTCCTGCCGCAGGCCTCGGTCCAGAGCATCTTTGCGGAACTGCGCAAGGATCGCTACACCCACGTGCATCTGCTGGCACACGGGGTCGAGATCCGCGAGGGGGTGGACCGGCGGTTCGGATTGGCGCTGAGCGACTCGGAACGTCCGCTGAGCGAAGATCGTGTCAGCGCATCGCGATTGGCGATGCTGTTTCGGGCCATGGTCCGCGACTGTCACCCGCGGCTTGCCCTGCCGGCCGTGGTAACGCTGGCCAGTTGTCAGGGAGCGGCAGGGGGTTCGGTCGTCGGCGCCGGATCGAGCGTGGCGCATGCCCTGCACGAAGCCGGGATTCCGCTCGTCGTGGCCTCACAGTTCCCGCTGTCCTTTCCGGCGTCGGTGCTGATGGTTCAGACGTTGTACGACCAGTTGCTGTGGGGATGCGATCCGCGCGTCCTGCTGTGCGACTTGCGGCGGCAACTGAAAATGCGGCTCCCGCGAACCCACGATTGGGCCAGTCTGGTCGCTTACGCCTCGTTGCCAGCCGACTTGGAGACCCAGGGGCAAAAAGTCCGGTTCGAGCAGGCCAAGCGGGCCATCGAGGCTGCGTTTAGCCTGTGGGACGCGGATGCGGAAACGCAACTCGGCACGGTATCCCCGGCCCCGGGAGCGGCAAACGCGGATTGGCGCGACGAGACGCGAGACCGCTTGGGGTCGGGCAAGGCCCGCTTGGAGCGGCTGGACGCCGAATTCCGGAACATGAAACGCGGCACAAGCTCCGTCACTGCGGAGGATCACGCCTCGGTCCTGGGACGCCTGGCCAGCACCGAAAAACGCCAGGCGGAGATCGAGTTTCAGCGTCGGACCGAAAGCGACAGCCAAAGGGAGCGCTGGCGGGAAACGCTCCGCAGTGCCTGCACATATTACCATCGAGCCTTCTGCGTCGATCGCTCTCAAACCTGGGCGTTGGCGCAGGAGGTGGCGTTGACCTTGGCCCTGGATGGATCGTCCGCCGCCTTGCCTGACAAACCGATGTGCAAGTACCACGCCCTGGCCTGCCAGCTCTTGGAGCTGGACCGGCGAAATGAAGACCGCCTCCGTCGCCTGTGGGCGCTGGGCAACTTGATCGAATTGGAATTGGTCTCGCTGTGGTTGGTCGAGCCGTCCGGTGAAGGATCGCTGGCCGAAGCGTCGGCCGAGGTCCAGCAAAGGATCGAAAGGCTCGTGAAAGAATTTCAAGCCGCGGTGGGCCGGGACGACTGGGAATTGGTGTCCCACCGGCGGCAACTGATCCGATATAGCGAATGGCTGTACCGCAAGCCCGAGGAAGGCGAAACCGCGCACACGACGCCAACGGAGCGGCAGGCCTGGGACGGACGAGTGCGGGGGGAAATCCGCTCGCTTTGCGAGTCCCTGTTTCGCAGATCAGGAGGATTGGACCCGTAGCAGGCGAGTCTATCCAGAAAAGAATCTCCTCTTGCCCGGATGGCCGAAATGCAGGTATGCTCTTTGAACTAACAGACACTAGCAGCCCCGATCTGGGAGACTCGACGATGCCCACGACCTTCTTGGTTTCCCTCTTCTCTTCCGAGAATGCCGGTGTCAGCGCTACGGGATCGTGGACGGTGGCTGCCGAAAACGCGGACGAAGCGATCGGCATGGCCCGGTTCTATGCGGATCCGAAATACTGGCCGCCGGGCTCGACCTGGCTTTGCATTCCGCTTGACGACGGCGCCACTGGGTGGGAAGCGGGCGCGTGGGACGCACGGTAGATCGTTGCGGTCCAGGTCGACTGGAAAATATCGCCCTCGTGGCACTTCCCACACACGCCCTCGGTTGCTACACTTTCGGGGACTTACCCACCGCAACTGCATCTTGCCGGTTGCCCCCAGGCTTGTGAAGTAAACACTACCCCCACCATTGGCGTGAATTGCCTCCGTTAGCGTCATTCGATAGGGATTCCATGAGCGAGCGTCCGGTGATCGCCCAGCAGGTCCTGAACCCCCATTTCGCACCGCTTGCCGAACAAGACATGCAACAAGAATGCGATGAGAAAGCGAGGCAGTCGAGCGAAGAGTGCTTTCGTCGGGTTTTCGAAGAAGGTCCGTTGGGCGTTGTGATTGCGGATCTTGATGCCCGCATCCAACGCGTCAACCCGCGTTTCTGCCAGATGCTGGGGTACTCGGAACGCGAAATCATCGAACTCGGCATCCAAGGCATCACGCACTCCGAAGATTGGGAGCAGGACCGCGAACCGGGGTCTCGCTTGTTGCGGGGCGAGATTCCGGGGTATTGCGTCGAGAAGCGATACCTGTGCAAGGGCGGCGAGGTGATTTGGGCCCAATTGACCATTTTCATGATGACTGGTGCCGACGGCAAAGCAACGGCGATCATCGGCCTGATCGAAGATGTGACCGAGCGAAAGCGAGCGGAACGCAGGTTGCGAGAAAGTGAACGCAGACTCAATACCCTGATATCCAATCTTCCGGGCGCCGTGTATCGCTGCCGAGCCGATGCCAACTGGACGGTCGACTTTTTAAGCGACGGGTACCTGGCGCTCACCGGTTACCTGCCCTCGGAACGGATCGGTCAGCCTGGGACTCGGCACTCGGAACTGATTCACCCAGAGGATCGCCAGGGCGAGTTAGAGCGGATGCAGCAGGCGGTCGCTCGAAAGGCCCCCTATCAAGTCGAATATCGGCTTCGCACCGCCTCTGGTGAAGAGAAATGGGTTTGGGAGCAGGGGGTGGGCATCTTTTCCGAAAGTGGCGAGTTGGAGGCGATCGAGGGTTTTACGACGGACATCACGGATCGTAAACGGGCCGAAAAAGAACTACGGGCTTCGGAAACCAAATACCGCCGCTTGTACCAAAGCATGCGAGAGGCTTTTGTGGGCGTCGATATGAGCGGCCGCATCGTGGAATTCAACGATGCCTATTGCGAGATGCTCGGCTATAAGCCGGAAGAGCTGCTGACCCTAACGTACAGCGACGCGACGCCGGAAGAGTGGCACCCGTTCGAGGCGCATATCGTCGACACGCAGATCCTGCAGCGACGGTATTCCGATACCTACGAAAAGGAATATCGCCGCCGAGACGGCACGATCGTTCCCGTCGAATTGCGGACTTTCCTCGTCACCGACGACGACGATCAGCCCACGGGTATGTGTGCCATCGTGCGGGACATCACCCAGCGAAAGGCGGCCGAAGCGGCTTTGAGGCGATCGCACGGCGAACTCGAACGACGTGTCGAGGAGCGTACTGCAGAGCTTGTTCGAGTCAACGAGTCCTTGCGCGCCGAAATCCAGGAACGAAGCCGAGTCGAAGAGGATTTGCGGCGGAGTGAGGCCAAGTACAAGGCGCTGGTCGAGTCGTCGCCGGATGCGGTCGGCATGTGCGACTTGGAGGGGACGATTTTATTTGCGTCTCGGCGCGCAGCCGACCAGCATGGTTTTGACAACGCAGAGCAATTGGTCGGCCGACCGGCGACTGATTTGGTCGTGCCGCAGGATCGAGACCGGATGCTGGCGAACATTCGCAGTCTGATTCAGGAGGGGCTTCGCAGAAACGATCAGTATTGCGGTCTGCGCCGCGATGGAACGACATTTTTCGTGGAAATCTCCGCCACGATCATCCGCGGTCCGACGGGCCAGCCCCAAGCGCTGATGGGCGTCTATCAGGACATCACCAAACGCAAATTGGCCGAAGACAGGCTCCGGGCCAAAGATGCGGAACTGCTCGCGGCGGCGGAGATTCAGGCCCACCTGCTGCCGCAGGAATCGCCTCAGTTGCCAGGTTTCGACATCGCTGGCCGCTGCTATCCTGCCGAGGTCGCGGCGGGGGACCATTTCGACTTTCTCTGGCTGTCGGATGGCTCGCTGCTGGTGGTCATGGGCGATGTCAGTGGTCATGGACTTGGACCGGCCATCGTGGCGGCGGACTTCTGCGCCCGGCTGCGGACGTTGTCAGACAGCCTGTGCGAGCTGCGGGAAATCGCCGTAAGGACGAATTTAGGACTCTGCCGAGAAACCGCCGGCGAGGTTTTCGTGACGGCCATTCTGGGACGCTTGGATGCCGAATCCCGTAGCCTGACGTATCTCAACGCGGGGCACCCTGCAGCTTTCGTCCTGAATTCCGCGGGCGAGGTGAAAGCACGTCTCTCGGAGGGCGGGCTTCCGTTTGCGATTCTGCCGATGACCCCCTTCTTTACCGGCCCCCCCGTCGAACTGGCGGATGACGACCTTGTCTTTTTCTACACCGATGGGCTCACCGAGGTTCACCGTCGCGGTGAACCGTTTTTTGGCGTCGAGCGGGCCATCCGGATTGTGCGGGCGAACCAACACCGGACGGCGGACGAAATTATCGCCGCCCTTTACCACGCCGCTTGCGAGCACATCGCGCCGAACAAAATCGCCGACGACATCACGATGGTTGTCATCAAGGTCTTGCCGCGTGCGCCGGAATCGCCTGGTGCCGGCCGGCAACTCGCCAGTGGCGAAACGACTTCAGAGGGGGATGGAACCGCCGATGGCGGACGATACCGGGCCGGCGCGAGTTCGTTCCGCGTCGCGCAGGACGAGGGCTTTACGATCGTTCGCTTTGAGGACACCAAGTATTTCGATACGGAGCATTATTCGGAACTTCAGCACGATCTGGTCAATTTCGTGGAACGGGAGCAGCCCGACAAGCTGCTCGCGGATCTTTCCGACGTCGAGTACTGTTCGACCGCCCTCATTAACGCCTTGCTGATGGTTCAGCGGCGCGTGCAAGCCCGCAGCGGGGTCATGAAGCTGTTCGGCTTGCGGGAAATCGTCCAGGAAACGCTGCAACAACTGAAACTCGTCGGCACCTTGTTCTCGGTCTGCGTCGATGAAATCGCTGCCAAAAACGCTTGCGAGTAGCCTCGCCGCAAGGCCCTGCGCTGCCGGATGGCGAATCCGGCCCGGATGCGCGGACGGATTGGCGATCCGACCAGCATAGGGAATAATCCGTGTTTGTCGAAGCGTCAAGCCGGATTCCGCGTTGACTTGGAGAACGCGGCAGGTTATGACAAGGATCGACCAAGGTTTTTTCAGGCCCCCAAGTATCCGGGCTCGAAATCACCTTCCCCCTTTCGCCACTACAAGGTTCCAGCCATGCGCAACACCACCCCCTGGGCGTTTTTTTCTGCCGTTATCCTGTGTACCTGCCTTCCGGCCGCAAACCCCACGGCGATGGGCCAAGCAGCCGCTCCGGCGGCAGACGCCGAGCTGGCACAGGGCATGATTTCCCTGCTGGACGCGCCGTTGTTGTTCGTCAAGCGGCACTCGTACACGGGCATTCACATTTACGACACGTTTTACAAGTGGCCGCCGGGAGGTGGTGGGATCTACGTTTTGGAAAACCCGGCCGCGCCGCGAGAGCAATGGAAGATTCGGCCGGTGATCGATCCCACGACGCCCGAGACGCTGGGCGAGGGCGTGTACACGCATCCGGAATTGTCGTGGGACGCCACGAAGCTGCTGTTCTGCTTCAAGGGCGAGCCCACGGGCAGCACCAGCATCTACGAGATTGGCGTGGATGGACGAGGCTTGCGCCGCATCACCGATCCGACGCCGACCTGCGACTGCTATCAGGGCAGCCAGGCAGGCCAACACGATGTCGCCCCCGCCTACTTGGCCGACGACCGCATCGTGTTCCTGTCGACTCGGCCCAGCGGCCTGGTGCCGTGCAACAATACGGGCGTGGCCATCCTGCACGTGATGAACGCCGACGGTTCGGACATCCATCCGATCTCGGTGAATAACGTTAACGAGTTCGATCCGGCCGTGCTGCCCGACGGCCGCATCCTGTTCGGCCGCTGGGAATACATCGACAAGAACGCGCTGACGATCCAGTCGCTGTGGACGGTCAATCCGGACGGCTCGCAGGAGACGGCTTTCTACGCCAATAACATGGTCTTTCCCGAGGCCGTCTTGGACGCCCGGCCCGTGCCCGGCACGCCGTGGATCATCGGCACGTTTGCCAAACACAACGCGACGCCTCGCGGTTCGATCGCCCTAATCGACCCGCGACTGGGCAAGAACGAGTTGCGTTCCGTCCTCAATTTGGAGCATCCTGACAATCCGGCCTTCGACCGCGGGGATTCGTGCGAGCCCTGGCCGGTCACCGCCGACGTGTTCCTGTTCAGCGGCCGGCCCGCAGGCCAGACCCGCAATGTGCTCGAGCTGATCGACCGCGCCGGTCAACGCCTTGCGCTGATGTCGGACCCGGACATCTGCCTGCACTCGCCGATGCTGATCAAGCCGCGACCGGTGCCGCGGCGGTTGGTGGATACGGTTGATCGCCAAGCGACGAGCGGCCGGTTCTTTGTGCAGGACATCTACCGCGGCCTGACGGGCGTCCAGCGGGGCGAGGTCAAATGGCTGCGGGTGATCGAAGAAACCTCCCGCGTCAGCGGCTCGACAATGGGCGGCAGCCCTTACAACCAGACGTTCCTCATCAGCTGTGCTTTGGCGTTCAGCGCCAAGAACTACCTGGGGGTCGTGCCGGTCGACGAGGACGGGTCGGCTTACTTCGAAGTTCCCGCCGGGCGAGCGGTTTACCTGCAGGCGCTGGACGGCGATGGCCGGCTGGTGCAAAGCATGAGGACGTTTGTCCAAGCGGCTCCGGGCACGACGCGGTCCTGCAGCGGTTGCCACGAGTACAAGCTCGGGACGACTGAATCCAGCGCCGCGATGTCCGAGATCCTGCGGCGGGAGCCGAGCCAACTGCAGCCCGAATCCTGGGGCAGCGGTTACGTGGACTATGCCAGCATGGTCCAGCCGGTGCTGGATCGGCGATGTGTCGGCTGTCACGGCGGTCAAGACGACATTGCCGGCGGGATGGATCTATCGGGCGGTTGGACGGAGCACTTCAACATCAGCTACGAGAACTTGACCAGTCGCCGCGAAACCCAGTTGATCGCGCATTGGATCTCGGGCATCGACTGTATGAACGGCACGGCCCTGTGGTCTTCTCAGCTGTTTGCGCCTCGCAGCCATGGCTCGGGCTCGGCCCCGCTGGCCGACCTGCTGGTCGGGGGCCACGAGGGGCAGATCGACGACATGACCCGCGCCGAACGCGATTTGCTGTTGGCTTGGATCGACTCCAATGGGGTCTACTATGGAACATGGGACTCGACGGCTGCGGGGTGTGCGATTCGGGATTGGAATGCCACCCGGGCCGCGCTGGTCGCCCAGATGCAAACGGCCGGGTGCCTGCGCTGTCACGGTGACGGGACGAACATCGCGTTCTTTGAGAACGACTGGATCAACCTCCGCGATCCGGAACATAGTCGCATTCTCCGCGCACCATTGGCGGCCGGCGACGACGGCCTCGGCTTGAACTGGTGCCGCGATCGCCAGGTGGACCCGGCTCGGCGGCGGCTGCACCTGCTCCGCAACGGATACGCGCACGCCGTTCAGCCGCCGGAACTCTTTCCCAAGCAGCCCGTCGAGCCGCCCGACCGCAGCGGCACGCCCGTGGTCAGCTTTGCCTCGACGAGCGATTCGGTGTATCAGGCCATGCTGGCGATCATCCGAGACGCACGAGACAAAACGCTGGCCACGCCTCGGGTCGATATGCCGGATGCAGAAGTCATCCCCGGAGCCTTCCGGCAATTCAATCCGCCGCCGTTGCCCGAGGTCGCCCCGGCATTGTCCGCGGCGGCGGATGAGGCGGGGGTGATCCAGCTGTCGTGGGAGCAATCGGCGCGAACAATCGGGCTCGAAGCAGAATTGCACCGCTCCAGCCAAGAGCAGTTCACGCCGGATGCGGAGACGCTGTTGGTGCGGACGCCCCTGTTCCGGTACGCGGATCGGCAGGCTCCGCCCGGACGTCAGTTCTACGCCCTGGTGCTGGTGCGGGACGAACAGCGGAGCCGGTCGGCGTACGTCGGCGTGTCGGTTCCCGAGCCGCCGCCACCGCCAGCGCCGCTGGATCTGAGCGCCGCCGCCAGTTCGTGCGCCATTCGCTTGACCTGGCGGCCGCCGTCCGTCTCGGTACATGGTTACCAGGTCTATCGCAGCCCGGCGGACGCGGACGATTTCCAGCTCGTAACCGCTTCGCCGATCCGGCAAACCCGTTTTTCGGATGCGGGGGTCGAGCCGGAAAGGCTTTATCGTTACGTCGTTCGCGCGATCAGTCCGCGCGGCGTCCAGGGTCCGCCGTCGCCGCCAGCCGAGGCCGCGGCGACGATCGTCCGCGAGCCGGTGTTCGCGGCCGCGTTCGACAGCCGCCCCGCCGCGTCGCTGTGGGGCGGTCAAACATTGGCGGGCAAATTGCACGGCAAGGCGTCCTGCACCGACGGAGTGCTTGACCTACGTTCCGGCGGACACCTGGCCTTTCCGCATCACGAGTTCTTCGATCTCGCCCAGCCGCTGTCGGTCATGTGCTGGGTGGGGATGGACCAGCCGGGGCAAATGCCGGTGCTGGTCAGCTGCGGGGTCTGGAACCAGGCTGGCTGGTTCCTGCAGCGTTTGGGCGGCCAGTATCGCTGGCACGTTGGCGGCGTCGACTGTGACGGCGGCCAGCCGGCCGTGGGCCGCTGGGTGCATCTAGCCGCCGTCTACGACGGCCCGTCGCTGAAACTGTACCAGGACGGCCAGCTGGTTGCAGAACGTGCTGCCACCGTCAACCCATCGCCGTGGCCCGGCGAATTACACGTCGGACAGTACAGCGGCCAGCGGACACCGGACTTTCAAGTGACGGGCCGCATCGCCCGTTTGCAGCTGTATCACCGATCGCTGGCGGTCGAGGAAATCGCGGCCGAGGCGAAACAGGTACCGGCGTTCTGAAGAACATCACCAGACGTTTGTACTCGCGTTCTGGCGTTGGCGGCTGTTCATCTGGGTTTTCCTGACACGTTGATTTCAGCTTGGGCGATTACGGCCTGACCCTTTCAGATCGCGCTACGTCGAACGTGCTCGACGTTCCGGCAGCCGGAGACGCACAAGTAGGTCGTTGAGTGCATCCTTTCCGCTCGGCAATTCGGGAAGATGGGAGTTCTCGGATGCAGCCTCCAATTCTGCCACGAGTCGCCGGTATTCGCCCTCGTGAAATCCAAGGTCAGCTCCGGGCAACTGCGACTTTTCTGCTCCAACACGTACCCGTTCTTTTTCAAGATCAGGCCGAAGAACTTCTTGGCGTCGTGTGTCACGAGGTCAATCTCGATCCCGTCCTCGACGCCCGATTCCTCGACGGTTTCCCGACCGGCCTTCAGGCCGACCACTTCTTCCAGCGGAAGCAGGTGAGCGCCACGCAGGTCGAAGTCCGAATCAGGCGAAGGGAAGCCGTACAGGTGCGCCCCGCTGATCGTGGCAAACACGAGCGGATACGGATGGGATTCGACTTGCCGCCGTAGCGGTTCGTTCGCCATTAGGGTAACTCCTCCAAGATGGCCAATCGGCGTGCCTTGACGAGGTAGTCGTTGGCACGATGGTAGTCGGGCTTTTCAGGCAACGCAGTCTCCTCGAAGGCCCGGTCGAACTGCTTGTGCAAATCGAGCCGCCATACTTCGACTTCCTTCCACGGCATTTCGCCCGATTTGATGCGCAGCAGTGTTTCCCGATGCTCGCCCACTTGAACGGGAACGAATTCCTCACGCAGGACGGTGATCCCGGATAGGAGCAAACGGATCAGGTGCATGACGTGTTTCCACTTCACTTGGCCCTGGTTGCGAATGTCGGTCTGCATTTTCTTGAACTGCGACATCACGTAGCCGTTGTACGTCTGGTACACGAGGCGGGACAGGAAGCTGGATCGCATCTGGAGCAATTCCTCCGCCAGCGGCGTCTTCGTCTCGACCCACGGCGTGTACAGGCACTCCAACACGTTCGGGTTAGCTTTGAGGGCCAGCACGAGGAACTTTCGGAGTTCCCAGTAGGCTTCCTGCGTTTCTTCGTTCTCCAGTTGTTCGGGGACGCCAAACAGCGACCAATGAAGGGCGGCGGGCGGAAGGTAAATCCCACGGCGGTCGGTATCGGAGTTCTCGTCGTCCAGCCCGTAGGCCCGTGAGCCGATGACGCAACGGAAGATCACCCGGTCAAACAGCCCGTGATTGGCCAACACTTGATCGGCGTCGTTGATGCTGCCCTGCTTGTACTCGGCCAGAAGCGTCAAGTTATCGTGGTGGAGGGCCGCCTCGAAACCGTCCGTGAACCGCACTCGGTATGCGTGGCTGCGATCCTGGGGCGACTTCACGATCACGCCGACGGCACCCGCTGGATGCACGACCTGCCCGCTTGAACCTTGGACAGGTTTCCTCGTGACCACCTGCGTCCCCGCCGAGTAGATCAAGTTCGGGCTGTTGTGGACTCGTTCGGGCATCCGTGGGCATCCTGTGTGGCTGATTTCAGGGCATCAGTAGACGTCCGGTTCGCAGACCTTTTGGCCGGCGGCCAGTTTCCCGTGGATGGCTGGAATGATCTTGATTCGCTTTTCTGCTTGTTGCTTTTTCATCGTTGATTCCAGAACCAGTAGCAGTAGTCAACCACCAACTGCCGGTTGGGCTTGCCTTTTTTCACTTCCACTTCTCCCAGCGTCAGCGTCACCACCTTACGTTCGTGCCGGGCCTTGCAGAGGATGCCGTACATGTCGTCGATCATCGGTTCCCCATCGGGATCACCCAGCCCGATGACCTTCACCTGAATCGTTCTGCTGGAAAACGGGCCCGTCTCCGAGGTGCGCTCAGCCTCGAACGGGAACATAAGATTCTTGGACAGGTACTTGTGGTACGTTTCGAGCGTGCGGCCATCAACGTCGGGCAGCGGGTCGTTGCTGGTCAGTCCGAAGACCATCCTCACCCGGTCGTCCTGGTCTTTGGGCGACAGCGGCTTGGTCTTGATCTCCGTTGGGTGTTCGATGTCGAGCGGACTGCCCGTGTCGGGCTCCAAGTCAGCATCGACCAACCAGTAGTCTTCGAGGGCCATCCCGTCCCGTTCACATCGTTTCTTGAACACCGGGTTGATGGCGGCTAGTGTCTCCCGGCTCCAGCGGACGGTGCACATGCCGCTCTGATGGATCTCGGCAATGGTCCCGGCCCAGCCGCCAAGTGGCATGTCGGGGTAGTCGGTGTCTCGGATGCCGTGTTTGACTCGCACTTTGTCGCCGACCATGAACTTGGTGACGACCGGCGTCTTCGGCTTCTTTTTCGCTTTGGTCATGGTGATTTTCCGGAATTGTGCATGGGAACGTCATGGTGCTCCACGGTCAGGAACGCAAAGCCCGGTTCAGCCGGTGCAACTGCTCGACGGATGCTTCGGCCATCGTCCCGTCCTGGTAAATCCCCACGTTGAACGTCATCGGAGCTATGTGCTGGTTGCACGCTTGGACGTAGCCGATCACTTGTTCGTCAGTATACAGTGGTGGCCGGATCGGCGTGTCGAGTTTGGTGTGGACCCAGGCCCGGTCCTCCAGACACGTCCAACCAAACCACTGCAGGCCATTGTCCAGGTGGCGGTTCTTGGCCGGAGTGTCGAGATTGACCAGTTCACCGGCCCAGTAGTCTTGGTGCGTCGTGTACAGAAATGTCTGGTTGACACCGGCGTTGTACGTCACCAGCCGAGCCGGATGGCCAACCTTGGCTGCTACGGTGAACCGCTCCCACGGAAACGGGAAGCCGGTCATGTCCGTGGTGACGCTGTTGTGCGGGCCACGGGTGTCGAGGGAGTACGGGCTGTCGAACCACCACGCCTTGATCTTGTCCCGGTAGCGGTCGCCCATCCACGACACGATTTCCATCAAGTTCTGGGCAAACCGTTCCTTGTTGGGGGCGTGGTAGCCGACTGCCTGTTCCCAGGCCGCATCCTGTTTGCCGTTGCAGGAGTGGTTGTAGTAGACGAGCAGGTGCTTCTGCTTTGCGGCCAGGGCGTCGGCCATTTCCCCGATCAGGTCACGCTCGCAAGTTCGTCCCGGCAGGATCTTGTCCAGCACCGGATGCGGGGCAGGCAGCATTTGCAGAGCATGGGCCGCTGTGAACAGCACGTAGTCGGCTCCTGCGTGTTCGACTGCGGCCATGAAACCGCCGAGGTCGAAGTCAGCCACGGCTTTCTGGAACGGCTTCGGTGGGCCGTTGCGGGGAACCGTCTGGGCCGTCCAGTGGATACCGATGCCGAAGCGGCACTTGGCCAGCCATTCGGTGTTGGCACGGACGTAGGGACTTGGCTTCTCTGCGCCAGCCAGCCGGTTGGCTGTTGGCAGCACGGCAGAACTGAGCACGATGCCCACGAATTGGCGTCGAGTTGTCTGGACCACGGCAATTTCCTTTGGTTCGGTGTTCCTACGATTCTGACGAGTTTACAATATCGGCGTGTTGCTGGAAATGCACGAGCACGAGGGCGATGTTCCCCCTGTTGCTCGAAACCGTAACCAAGATCCTTGACCCGTCCACGATTCGGTGGATAGGCTTCAGCCATTTCGAGGCCGATGCATGCGGCGCTCTCAACAACTGGCTTGAAGCGGCACCTTCGGCCGAGGCCGTGTGTACCTTCGTGGGAGCGTTGGTCAGCGTGAATGACTTTGCCACTCGTTCTGACCTTTTTCATCAGGTCGGAGATGTCGAGCCCTCTACGGAATCGGATCTCCTGACCAGGGAACAAGGGAACCGCACGGCACGTCAGCGGGGATCGACGAGAGAGCGTACAGGAACAAGAGCCGTGGTCACCGACCAATAGACACCCACTTCCTCTTCACCTATACTCTCTGTTTCTATTTCCTCACCACTTTCGCGAGACCAACCATGCCACGAAAACCGAAGACATCCGAACCCGAAGCCGTCGAAACGAAGCCCGTTGAGGCCGCACCCGAAGCACCCAGGGGCAGCAAGACCGCCGCAATCAAAGCCGCCTTGAAGGCCAACCGGGACAAGCTGCCCAAGGAGATTGCGGAACTGATGAACGCCGAGGGCTGGGATGTGACGGCACAGCGAATCAGCGTCGTGAAGTCGACGATGAAGGCCGAGAGGAAGGCGAAAAAAGCCGCCCCGGCCCCAACACCGGAAGCCACACCCGAAGTTCCCACGGACGCCGTGTCGGTTGGTCTGCTGGTCAAAGCGAAGAAGCTGGCGGCACAGTTCGGCAGCATCGAGGAAGCCAAGGCCGCCCTAAACGCCTTGGCACAACTGCTGGACTGAGTGCAGATCACAAGAACCCTGCCCGCCACGGTCAGGAACGACGTGGCGGGTAATGTTGACAAGCCATCGCTTACGCTGCCTTTTCGAGGCTGTCCAGCATGTCAACGGCGGCGAGGGCATTCTCCAATCCGCCGATGTCTTCGATAAACTGCTTGATGGCGGCGGCTTGTTCCTCGTCCACTTCGCTGCCTTGGTCCAACAGCAATTCCCGGATCTCGAAAGCGGCCAAGTCTTGGATATCGATCTCGTCGTCCATGCAGATCTCCTTGTGCAGGTCGGTGACGGTCTGTGGTGAAAGACATCGGCCAGCGACGGTGCCATCTTGCAGCATTTCCGTCCGGGACGGTCGTTCCAGTCACCGCTAGCAGGCAACCTGTAATGGTTAACGGTGAAGAGTGGGGCTGCGTGCTTCGTCCCACCCACCCCACCGGAACATCTTGTCAATTCCGGTTACTGCAAGGCGGTGAGTGATTCCAGAATCTGAATCCGCACGGCATCGGCCAGCGTGCGGTCCTTGGGATCATCCCAACGCAGTTTGTCGACGCCTTCGGCGGACAGCACGGACCGCGCCCCGTCGGCCAGCAGGGCCTCGGCCGCCGTCACTGCCGCGTCGCTGCGCCCCGCGGCTTTGGCCCGCGCGACTGCGGCGCGGAGCATGACGAAATACTCGTAATCTTCCACGCTCTCGCGAATCGCTTCCATCTGCTTGCCGGCGGTGACCGTCGTATCGTCCAGGAACAGCGGCGTGTACGGACCGGAAGTCGCAAAGTACTCGTTCCAGGACGACGCGCCGCTGTTGTCGCCAAACGCCCAGAAGAACGACCCCGTGGCGCCTTCCTGCCAGCACTGCCAGGCTTGCAAGCGATAGTAGGCATACGGATCCAGCAGCCGCGCAGGACCCGAGCAGGAATAGAACTGCAGCATGCGTCCGGCGGCTTGTTGTTGGCGGTAGAAGCGGGCGAACGGTTCGCCGCCTTCGAGCCACATGGGGCGATTGGGGCACAGCACGCTGCAAGCCTCGAACAACTCCACCGGCGCGGCAGCCGGATTGCGATAGGTCGGGTCCTCCCAGATCAGCACCTCGGGCTCGGCGGCGCGAATCGCTCGGGCCCAGGCCAGCAGGGGGCCGATGTCCGAGCCCTCGTGCGGCTCGTCGTGGATCAACAGTCCCAACTGGTCCGGCGTGATGCCTTGGCTCCGCAGGTGGGCGACCCACGCCTTGATCCAGGTGCCCACGCGCTGGTCGAAGTCCGGCGATCCGAGAGCGGCGCCGCCCAGCGAACTTTGAATCGCCCCGCCGTAATCCGCCACGGCCAAGAACACCATGTAACGTTTGGCATTCGGCCAGAGCGCCAACCAATCGTCCAGCGGCTTGGTGTCCAAACGGATCTGCTGCGGGTCGCTGCGATCGAACTCGAACGACCGCAGCACGCTGCCCGTCGCCCAAGGCGCGTTGACGAACCGTTGCTGCAGGTGCGCCACGAACGCCTCGCGATTCTCCGCGGTGACCCCGCGGCTGCCGCCGCTGTTGGTATAGCACCAGCCGCCCAGCCAGAGCGAGGTTTGCGACGGGAATTCGAACGGCCAAACCCGCAACCGCACGGGGATTTCCAGCGGCGGCTGAGTCGTCGTTTCGGCCACGATCGAACCGGCATAGTCGCCGGCCGGAACGCTCGTCACGTGCCACGTCATCCAGACCTGGCGAACCAGTCCCGGCAGTACGGTGACCGTCCAGCCGTCGCGGGTGCGTGTCGCGAGGGGCAGCGCGGCGGCCACGGGGATACCTTGCGACGTATCGGTCCACTCGACTTCGTGCAGCGTTACGTACTCGGGCAGCGGCGACTGCGGCAGATCGCGAAACCGCAGTCGGACAGTCAGCGGCTGAGTCGTGCTGTTGGCCAGATTCAACGCCGCCGCGCGGTACTCGCCCCGCATCGTGTGAACTTCGATCGGCCGCGACAACTCTCGCTCCGGCAGCATGATCGGCGTCAGCGGATCCCAGAGCACACCGGCCCGGCCGGACAGCGGCGGGCGACCGAGACGGTTCCACAATTCCGCCTGGACACCGAACAAGGCAGCGTGTTGCGCGTCCAGCGGCAGCACCGCGCGGAACGAGTCATCCGCGACGAGCGGTGTACCTGCGGCCAGCGCCGCGTCGGTTTGGGCGACCAAACAGGCTTGCACGCTGGCTTCCAGGTCCGTCGCCGCAATTAGCTTCTTCAGGGCGGCGGCATCCAAGTCCAGACGCTGGGCCACGGCGCGATGCAAGCGGCCCTGTTCGTACAGCGTCTGGGCGCTGGTCGGTTCGCCGCGCCCGCGCGTCGTGTCGATCCGCGACGGCGGACCGCGGAATACCTCGACCTCGTCGGTAAAGATATACGGCCCGCCGGGCAGCGGCACGATCACCAGCTGGACATACCGCCCCCAGGTCCGCAATTCGTGCGTCACCAGACGTCGAATCGCGTACCCCTCCGGCCACGGCCCATGCTGCTCGCGGTTCAGCGACACCAGCTCGCCGGCCGGATAGAATTCGTGGCCATCGTCGCTGACCAGCACGTACACGGCTTGCGGCCAAGTGACTCCCGCCACGCCGGCTGCCGTCGTCAGCGACGCCCCGGCAATCGCCTGGACCTCGCCCAAGTCGATCGTAATCATCGCATAGCGCACCGACTGCCAGCCGACGGTGCCTTGTTGCGTCCAAAAATATCCCGTCGTTGTCTTGCCGTCGGTCAGCTGTTCCCGATCGCCGGCATCGGTGCAATGGGCATAGGTCGGCTGGGGGAACAAGGTGTAGCTTTTGCCAAACGCGACGTTCCGTGCGGCATCGTCTTCTGCAGCGGACAGGGGAACAGGGCCGAGTCCAAGCACCGGAATCAGCAGCAACCCGACGGACAGGTTCCGTCGTAAAAACGCGAATCGGCAAGTCGTCATGGCGGGAACTCCGTGGGAAGGGGGGCAGGCAATCTGTACGGACCACTTCAATTTACCACAATCCTCGGCAGGCGGAACCGGGGCCTTCTCCATCGCCCAACCGCGCGGGTAGAATAGCCGGTACAGAAAGGATCTTTTTCATGACGCCTCGCGAACGTGTACTGGCAGCGTTGAATCACGAACAGCCGGATCGCGTGCCGATCGACTTGAGCGGCCATCGCTCGTCGGGTATCGCAGCGATCGCCTACCGCAAGCTGCGTGCCGCGCTCGGCTTGCCGGAACGTACGATTCGCGTCTACGACCCGGTCCAGCAGTTGGCCATCGTCGACGAGGATGTCCTGCAACGATTCGGCGTCGACACCATCGAACTGGGGCGTGGCTTTGCGCTGGAAGACGAACACTGGGCCGACTGGACGCTGCCCGACGGCTCGCCCTGCCAGATGCCCATTTGGGCATTGCCCGAACGGGACCAGGGGCGTTGGATCCTGCGTTCGCCCAGCGGACGCATCTTGGCCCAGATGCCGGACGGAGCGTTGTACTTTGAACAGTGCTATTGGCCGTATCTGGAGGCGGACGATCTGGATCGGTTGGACGAGGCGCTCACGGAGAACATGTGGTGCTACGTGCAATCGCCCCCCGGGCCGTTGGCCGCCGGAGCCGGCGGTTTGCAGCGGTTGGCCGAGGGCGCCAAGCGATTGCGGCAGAGCACCGATCGGGCTGTCATCGGCTTGTTCGGCGGCAATCTGTTGGAGGTCGGCCAGTTCTTGTACCGGAATGACGGGTTTCTGATGCTGCTGGCGGCCGATCCCAAACGGGCTGCGGAATTCCTGGACCGGCTGGTCGCGGTGCATCTGCGGAACCTGGAGAACTTCCTTTCAGCCGTTGGTCCCTGGATCGACATCATCCTGTTCGGCGACGATTTGGGAATGCAGAACGGCCCGCAGATCTCGCCGCAGATGTACCGAGAGCTGTTCAAGCCGCGGCATTCGTTGTTGTGGCATCGCGCCAAGGAATTGGCGCCGGTCAAAGTCATGCTGCATTGCTGCGGCGGCGTGCGGGAATTGCTGGACGACTTGATCGACGCCGGCCTAGACGCGATCAACCCGGTGCAGATCAGTTGCCGCGGAATGGAAGCTCGAGCCTTGAAAGCTGACTTTGGCGATCGGATTACCTTCTGGGGCGGCGGCTGCGATACGCACAAGGTTCTGCCGACCGGTACGCCCGACGAAATCCGCCGCCACGTGAAAGACCAGGTTGGCATCCTCAAACCGCGCGGCGGGTTCGTGTTCCAGCAGGTTCACAACATTTTGGCCGATGTGCCTCCGGAAAACGTGTTGGCGATGTATGAAGCGGCACTGGAAGCGTCCTGACGGCCATGACGTCACCATTTCCAACAGTCCGGGTTTCTCCGCGGGACGAAAGGGCAGATCCATGAAACCGTTTGTGGGCGGGATCGAGGCAGGAGGTACGAAGTTTGTTTGCGCGGTGGGAACCGGGCCGGATGACATCCGCGACGAGATCCGTTACCCGACGACGACCCCCGGCGAGACGATTTCGCAAGCGGTGGACTATTTCCGCAACGCCCAACGGCGTCACGGCCCCTTGGCGGCTGTGGGAATCGCCTCGTTCGGCCCCGTGGACCCGAATCCCGCCTCGCCGACGTTTGGCTACATCACCTCGACGCCCAAACCGGGCTGGCGCGACACCGAGTTCGGCGGCGTGCTGCGGCGGGAGCTGGGGCTGCCGGTCGGGTTCGACACGGACGTCAACGTGGCCGCTTTGGGCGAAGCGACCTGGGGAGCCGCGCAAGGCCTGGACACCTTCCTGTACCTGACGATCGGCACAGGCATCGGCGGCGGCGGTTTAATGGGCGGCCGGCTGATGCATGGATTGATCCATCCGGAAATGGGGCACATCCGCCTGCCGCACGACCGGACCGCCGACCCGTTTGCCGGCAGTTGTCCGTTTCATGGCGACTGTTTGGAAGGCCTGGCCTCGGGCCCGGCCATCGAAGCCCGCTGGGGCTGTCCCGCGACGGAATTGGCGCCGGACCATCCGGCCTGGAAGCTCGAAGCCCAGTACCTGGCCTTGGCCCTGGTGAACTTCATCTGCTGCCTGTCCCCGCAGCGGATCATCCTGGGCGGCGGCGTGATGGACCAGGAGCAGCTGTTTCCGCTGATCCGTTCCAAGGTCCAGGAGTGCTTGGCGGACTACATCCGCGCCGAGGCCGTTTTGGCGAAGATCGACCAATACATCGTACCGCCGGGATTGGGCAATCGCTCCGGCGTGCTGGGAGCGATCGCGCTGGGCCAGAACCAGGCGAGCGGCTGAGAAGGCTCAGTTCACGACGTTCCGCAGCGGCAGGCCAAGCAGGGCACGGCGACAGGTTTCCGCCGTCTTGCGGCGCAGCTCGCGCTGGCCTTGCCGGCAATACCAGGCCAAATGCGGGTTCAGGATCAGGCGGTGATGGGCCGGGTGCTGGGGATCGCGCCAAGCTTGCAACAGGGGATCGTTCGGCCGCGGCGGTTCCTGTTCGAGCACGTCGATTCCGGCGCCGGCCAGTTGCCCGGCTGCCAGCGCGTCCGGCAACGCGCGGCAATCGACCACGCCGCCGCGCGCGGTGTTGACCAGGTACGACCCGCGCGGCATCTTGGCGATCGCCGCTGCGTCGATCAAGTGAAACGTCTCGTCGCTCAGCGGACAGTGCAAGCTGACCGCCAGCGACTGGGCGAGCAACTCGTCCAGTGTTTCCGCGCGGCGAAGGCCCAGGGACTTGTCGTATCCGTCCGGCTTGTACGGATCGAAGAATACGATGTCCATGCCCAGCGACTTGCCGCGCATCGCCATCGCGGTGCCGATTCGCCCCAATCCCACGATCCCCAAGACGCCGCCGCGAAGCCGCAACAACGGCCCGGCGCGCTCGTAGGACCAGTCGCCTTGCGCGGCGCGCAGCACCGAGTTCGCCAGGTGAACGCCGCGCGCCAGCGTCAGCAGCATCGCCAGTGCCGAGTCGGCCACTTCTTCCGTGCCATAATCGGGCACGTTGGCCACCGGGATGCCTCGTTGACGGGCCAGGGGGCGATCCACGTTGTCGAATCCCACGCCGCCGCGAACGATCACCCGGCAACGCTGCAGGCGGCCGATCGTCGCTTCGGTGAGCGCCAACTCGTGATACAGAATCACGGCGTCAGCCTGCTCGATGCGGCCCACCAGTTCGGCTTCGTTGCGCGCATGCAGCGCGGTCACGCGCGCCAATTCGCCCAGCACCTCGCGTTCCGGTGCCAGGTCGTCGTCGATCAGATCGGTGATTACCACTTCATAAGGCACGGTCATGCATGGGCTCCCGACTAACGTCCGATTACGGTAAACATCACGTGCCAGCCACTGCCGCCGCTGAGTACGTCGGCGTCCTTTTCGGCCGCGTCCAACGGGCCGACTTCGCCCGCACAGTAGCAGCCGAACAGGGGCGTTTCCGTTCCCATCGCGGCTTGGATCGCTGCCAGCTCGTCCGCGGGCCGCTTGAGCTTGCCTCGGCGTCCGGCACAGTTGAATGCCAGCACGGCTTGTGGCTGGCCGGCGAATGCCGCGAGCGATTCCGCAGCCGCCTCACGGGCCGTCGCGATCACCTGGTCGTTGTCCATCGCCTTGCGCCCGGACAAGGCCACACGAAAATCGCCGGACAACATCAGCGCCACCGCGCTGTCGCGATGCGTTTGCCCGCGAAAGTACACGAACGTCTGCCCCTCGTTCTTGTTCGCGCTGCCGCCGGTGATGGGAAAGCCGCCGCCCAGCACCTGCTGGACGCCTTCGACCAGGAACTGATTCTTGGGCGAATGCGCATCGGCCTGCAAAACGGCCAAACGATCCCGCTCGCTCCGCGGCAATTTGCCCATCAGCTTGGCCCCAGCGTCATGCAACCGCTGTTTAATCTCCGCTTCGTGCTCCTCGAAGGTCAATTTGGCAACCCCCAGATCCTTGACCAAGGCAGCCGAAATGCCGATCCCATCGCCACCGATTCCCAGCAAGCAAACCGTGTCGAATCCGCCGCAACCCGCCTGCGTGAATGAACCATAGGTCGCCTGACCGAAGACCATCTCGGACGGGAAGACCGAGCAGATGCCGGCCAGCAAGGCCTGTTTGTTCTCGAGATCTTCGAAACACTCGGAAACCACGACGGCTTTCAGCGGCACATCGCCCATCGCCGCCTTTAACTGGTCCGCCGCCGCTTTGCCGGCCGCCAGCGGTTGCTCGTCCTGGTCCTCGACCATCACGGCCCGAAACACGATCTTGCCCGCCGCGTCTGCGGGAGGACTCTGCCACACGTCATCCGCAGCACCGGCTGACGCAGTCGCCATGCCAAACGCATACGCCAAGACCACCAGGGCCGCCAAGGGGAAGCCCACAAATCGGTAAACGGAACGGGTTGTCATCGGATTCTCCCTTCAGAAGATATTGTCCCAGGTTGCGGCGAGCCCTCGAATCCCACCATTCAATACTTGGAGGTACACAGTCCCCAACGCACCGGATTGCTCGACGGCGGGGCGTCTCTACGAGCCATTCCTCGCCATCGACTCCAAGCCGGGGCATCGTCCGTCTGGGCCCACAAGCCAGCCGCTTGGCCCAAATCACGGAGCCCCGTGCCGTCCGGGTCATGTACCAACACGGACAGAAAAAACTCCCGCCCTTCCGCCGGCTCGATCGCTTCGCGCAACAGGTTAAACGGAAGCGAACACTCGTAATAGGTCACGTCGCCGTCGCGGTGGATCGCGACCTCGGCTTCGTCGTATATCAGGGGCTCCAAAGCCCGCGAACGATCGGCGAATTCCCGCGGCGTGTCCCAGGCGGCCAGCTGAAAGCACCGAGCGGCTCCTTCCGCCGACGCCAACAGGAACTCGAACCGGCCAGCCGTGCCCGCGGCGGCGTCCGACGGCTCCAACGGCGAGATCGCCAGCTGGACCGCATCGCACGCTGGCCCATCCGCACCGGCGTACGGCACCTGCTGTTGCTCCTGGACCGCGACCAATGCGTAAAATCGCCGCCGACTCCAGAACGTGCTGATCGTCGTCGATTTGCCCCCCTGTTCAAACGACACGGGAATCGCATCCTTCCACTCGTCCGGACGTCCGTCGACGGTCACCCGGGCATACGGGGCACTGGCGACGAACACGGTCTGCTCCCAGCGAATCTGCTGAGTGCCGATGTCGGCGACGATCGTGAACGGATACCGATTGGCCTCGACGTTGCGGGCTCTTTCGATGTTGAAGGCAAACCGTTTCTCGGCCGCCGCGGCCAATTCCATCGTCCGGGTATCCGGGGCGATCCGCCAGTCGCTGGGACCGGAAATCGCCAGCCTGCCTTGGCAAGGACGATCCATGCGATTCCGGACGACCACCGAAACCAACGGCTGCGTTGCCGGCGGTACCGTCAACGGCTCGACGCGGATCTCCAACGGCTCTGACGAAATGCCCAAGCTGCTCCAGAGCATGGCGTGTCCAATGACGATGCCAGCCGCCAACTGGCCAAGGGAGCGAGCGAGCAGAGTCATCGCGGGGGCCTCTCCAGGGTTCATTTTGCCGTGTGACGCACAAAAAAAGTCCCGGTAAAACGGGCCAGGCAGCTCGCCGGGACAGGGATCAGTATAGCGAAACCTTGGCTCGACCGTATACGCCCTCGATCCCCATTCGCCCTCGATCCCGCAAGAAACACGCCTCATCAGCGACAGGATCGGTTGCCCTCGCTCGGCCATCACGCCCCACAACCCAGGCCGCAAACGGCAGACTTCGGAGGACTCTCCCGTGTAACTTCTGCCTTTCTGAGGAAAATTCCGAAGTTTGACGCAAGCCCCAGGCAAATTGTGCCGATTGTAACGATCGAGCTGGTAGGGCAGAACAGTGGGATTTCGATGCGTTTACCTTTCATCCTCCCACGCTGTCAGGCAGGGGGAAGGTTGACGAGAGTCGGAGGGAGCCGAGATGGTATCGGAAAAGAACGCGCGTCGTGGCCTGCAAACTGCCACTCTGTTGATGGCTGTCTTGACGCTATCCGGGTGTGCCGCCTTTGACACCAGCCCGAACAACTCGTTGCCATTGCCCACCGGAACCGACGGCGCCCAAACTCGCTCAATCACCATGGAAATCCGCGCCTCGGGGGAGAAACCCCGGATCGAGCAGGTCGTATTAGACGGCGATAACACCGTTCAACAGGCGTTGGAAAAGGCGAATCTGATCAAAAAGTTCCGCCGCATGAACATTCATATCGTGCGGGTCGTCGGTGACCACAGGGCCAGAATGGACGTGAAATACGAACACGCCAAAGCGCACGTCGATCCGCTGTACGACTACGCACTGTATCCCAACGACCATCTCGTCGTCCAGGAAGTCACCAAGACGGCGTTCGACGACATGCTGGAATCGCTCGGTCCGCTCGGCCGCGCACCGAGTTCTGGTTCGGAACGTCGTTACCGGACGATGTAACCACTGGTCCGACCGCCGCGGAAAGCACTGCCGCCTGGATCCAGCTGGCTGTCGTTGCGACTCGTGTCTAATCCCCAGCGAGGCTATTTCTTGCGATGGCGAATCCGCGCTCGCATGCGCCGCTTCTTGCGACCGATCTTACGCCGTCCTTTTCCCGTTTTCTTTGTTCCCACAAAATCGCTCCAAATTACCCAGTTTTCGTGTTTCTACTTGCTTCCGGTTCACTTCCGAAGGAATGATTGTAAAGCGGATAGAAATGGTAGCAAGAGGGTACAGCCAGCGCCAGCCGGGAAAATCCCTGGAGAATCCCTGCGAGTTGCCGCTAAAGGCGAGAATTGGGAGGGATTTCAGGGGCACTTCGGGATTCAGGGGATATCGACAAGCTGCACAGGCTTGTCGCCCAGCAGCGAGGATCATCCGGATTGCTCATTCGAACCGCAGCAAGAACGCTTGATCGCATCGCGGCAGCAGAAGTTCCGGTTCCACGGGCACAAACCCGTACCGGGTGTACAAGGTGATGGCTTCGGTCAACATCGAATTGGTTTCCAGCCAAACCTCCTGGAAACCGTTGCGGCGAGCTGCTGCAAGCAGGTTTTCGAGCAAGCGTTTGCCCATCCCCTGTCCGCGTGCCGATCGCTCGATGTACATCTTGCACAGTTCCGCTCGCTGGGCGCCGAGCGGATACAAGCCCGCGCAGCCCACGATGCGGCCTGTGGCGTCTTCGATGACTTCGAAGTGTCCACCGTCCCGAAAGAAACTGGCTTCCAAATCGTCCAACTCGGGGTCGTTCGCCCCTAGTTCCGACAGCACCCCGTACTCCGCGCGCACTGCGTACAACACCGCTCGGATGGCCGTGATATCAGCGTTGGTCGCCCGACGGATCGCGTGATTGGGCCATGCAGTGGTCATGAGGGGAGGATGGTAGTTGGACAGCGCCACTTTGGTGGTTCTGATGCACCGTAACTGCTGACATCGAGACGACTTAGGACCCCTCCGAGCTTGCTCGGTGGAGCCCGTGATTCTGCACTAACTAGCTGCGCCCGATCAAACAGTTCTCCGCTTCCTTGC